>JAEEGK010009362.1_pt1 | contig 22889 bp, 22 predicted proteins | sample 8958771 | NCBI WGS metagenome assembly JAEEGK01 (sample SAMN16246547, study PRJNA631951) | gut metagenome | biome: gut microbiome; feature: rumen; material: SC-attached | host: Bos | place: Iran: Karaj | collected 2018-10 | reverse complement strand
ATGATAGCAGTGGTATCGAGTCCGCCCGAATAAGCAAGTATAACCTTTTCTTTCATGACTTTTCTCCTTTTATTTACGTGGGTTTAAATCCCTTGATTTCAAAACTCTTAAGCGAATATACAACAGAGATTTTCCAAAATCAATATTTTTCCGCAAAAAATTTATAAATATTATTCCTTTTTAGTGAATATTCATCTGAAAATGCATAAATATGCATAATATCAAATGAATAATGAATAAAAATGAAAAATCTGTAGACAAAACGAACTTATATGTATACAATGACGAACAATAGCATATTATTTGGAATTTTGTCCGCGGGTGACGCGTGGAGAAAAAAGTCGACGTCAAGGCGCTTGCGAGAAAACGGCCGCCTGGTCCGAACGAAGTGAGTGGCCTGCGGCATGAGTTATAACTTGCATGGAGTTAGTTTTCCGCCTAGCGCCGTGGAAAGGAGACTTTTTTCTCAGCTGACAGGATGTCAGAAAGACATGCCTGCAAGTACATGGATGTACTTGCATGTCCACAGCAGGACCCGCGCAGGAAACTGAAAATACATATATTTTTAATGATTTTAGATAGGTTTTAGGCTATAATATTTTAGATTATGCATTAATTAAGAAAAGGTTCGAAATGGCAGACACGGAAAAGAAGAATTACACAGTACGTCCCATGGAGGAAAGCGATTATCCCGGCCTTAAGGCTCTGTGGATGACGATCCACGGATTCGGCATCAGAAGCATCGATGATTCGGAGGAAGGAGTTGTCAGATTCCTCAGAAGAAATCCCGGACAGTCGGTCGTGGCCGTTAACGATGAAGGCGAGATCGTCGGCGGAATACTTTGCGGAAACGACGGCAGAAGAGGAACCCTCTATCATGTGTGCGTAAGGGAAGACTACAGACGAAGAGGCATCGGAAAGAGCATGGTAGTGCACTGCATGAACGCTCTTAAGGAAGAGAAGATCAACAAGGTCAGCCTCATAGCCTTTTCCGTAAATGATATAGGAAACGCATTCTGGAGACAGATCGGCTGGACCAGAAGAGAAGACTTAAATTACTACGACTTTGTTCTCAATGATGAGAACATCACGACATTCAACAAATAAGAATCGCCGCCTGCCTGAAGTTATTCCGGCAGGAACGGCATCATAATACGGAAGCTGCATAAAAAGCAGCGAAGGAGAAGAAAATGGAAGTTTTATCACAGGGCGGTGTGACCGCAGCCAAAGGATTCAAAGCGGCATCAACCGCAGCAGGCATCAAGTATCAGGGAAGGACCGATATGGCAATGGTATGGTCCGATGAGCCCTGTGTATGTGCGGGAACATATACAAGCAACGTTGTAAAGGCAGCATGCGTACTCTGGGACAAGGAGATCACCGAATCGGGAGAGCCCATGCAGGCAGTTGTCGTCAATTCGGGAATCGCAAATGCATGTACCGGCGAGGAAGGCTTTAACGCCTGCCGCAAGACCGCTGAAGCTGTGAACGCAGCACTTGGAGTTCCGGCCAATACCGTAGCGGTCGCATCGACCGGCGTCATCGGAATGCAGCTTCCCGTAGAAAAGCTCGAGGCAGGCGTAAAGGCAATGGCTCCCCTTCTTTCTGATACGATCGAAGCCGGAACCGCAGCATCCAAGGCCATCATGACCACGGACACGATCAATAAAGAGATCGCCGTAACCTTCGAAGCAGGCGGAAAGAAGGTAACACTCGGCGGAATGAGCAAGGGCTCGGGAATGATCCATCCCAACATGTGCACCATGCTCGGCTTTCTTACCACCGACCTTTCGATTGACAAGAAGCTCCTTCAGGAAGCGCTCAGCTCGGTCATCGTCGACACCTTCAACATGATCACCGTCGACGGCGACACCTCAACAAACGATACTCTCCTCATCATGGCCAACGGCCTTGCGGGAAATGAGACCATCACCTCCAAGGGAGCGGATTACGACGAGTTCTACAAGGCTCTCGAATATGTATGCACCTTCCTTGCAAAGACCATGGCAAGCGACGGAGAGGGTGCGACCAAGCTCTTTGAATGCAAGGTTGTAAACGCGAAGTCCAAGGAAGACGCAAGAACCCTTTCAAAGGCTGTCGTCGGCTCTAACCTCAGCAAAGCAGCCATCTACGGATGCGATGCGAACTTCGGAAGATTCCTTTGCGCAATGGGTTATTCCGGCGCGAAGTTCGATCAGGCGGATGTCGAACTCTTCTTCGTAAGCGCAGCCGGAAAGCTTCAGGTATTCGATCACGGCGTGCCCCTTAACTTCGACGAGGAGTTTGCCGTCAAGATCATGAAGGAAAAGGAAGTCACGGTTTACGTCGACATGCACGAAGGAAGCGAAGAAGCGGTAGCCTGGGGCTGTGACCTCACATATGATTACGTCAAGATCAACGCAGACTACAGAAGCTGATCTGACAAAATACGCCGCAAGCGAAAAAGAAAAACGGCTGACGGAGAACAGATAGATATGAAAACGAAAGTATACATTGACGGACAGGCAGGAACCACGGGCCTTCAGATCTATGACCGCATACAAAAGCGTGAAGACCTGGAGCTCATGAAGATCGCAGAGGACAAAAGGCACGACCTTGATGAAAGGAAGAAGTTTTTAAACGAAGCTGACATCGTCTTCCTTTGCCTTCCCGATGATGCGGCCAGAGAGTCCGTTTCACTTATCGAAAATGAAAACGTAAAGGTCATCGACGCATCGACCGCACACCGCACAAACGATGCATGGGACTACGGATTTCCCGAGCTTTCAAAGGCTCAGCGCGAAAGGATCGCAGCGTCGAAGAGAGTAGCAAATCCCGGATGCCACGCAACAGGCTCCGTTGCTACCATCGCACCCCTTGTTAAAATGGGAATCCTTCCCGCCGATTACCCCCTCTCGATCTATTCGCTCACAGGGTACTCCGGCGGCGGCAAGAAGATGATCGCAGATTACGAGGCTGAAGGAAGGGACATTCTTCTGTCTGCACCTTCCATCTACGGAAGAACCCTTAAGCATAAGCACGTTCCCGAGATCACCAAGGTTGCCGGACTTAAATATGCACCCGCATTCCTTCCCGTGGTCGACGATTACTACAAGGGAATGGCAACCACGATCCTTCTTCAGAGCAGGCTTCTTACCGGCACGCCTTCCGCAAAGGAAATATGCGAAAAGCTTGCGGACTACTACAAGGATGAAGCTCTGGTAAGCGTAAAGCCCTTCGAGGATGAACCCGGCAAGATCTACGCTAACACCCTTGCCGGAAGGGACGACCTCGAGATCTATGTATACGGCTACGAGGATCTGATCGGTGTTACCGCACTTTTCGACAACCTCGGAAAAGGTGCATCCGGAGCGGCCGTACAGAACATGAACATCATGCTCGGCATCGATGAGAAGACAGGACTTAACGTATAAAGAAATAGACTTTAAGAAACGAAAAGGAGTTTGAAATGTCTGAGAACAAAGATATGGATCTTGCAATGAAAAAAGCCGAGACGCTCGTTGAAGCTCTCGCATATATCCAGAAGTTCAACCGCAAGATCATAGTCGTAAAATACGGCGGAAGCGCAATGGCATCCCCCGATCTTCAGAAGAACGTCATCAAGGACGTTACCCTTCTCAAGCTGGTAGGATTCAAGCCCATCGTCGTGCACGGCGGCGGCAAGGATATCAGCAGATGGGTCTCCAAGGTAGGCAAGGAGCCTCAGTTCATCAACGGACTCAGAGTCACCGATGAAGAGACCATGGAGATCGCCGAGATGGTTCTCGGAAGAGTCAACAAAAAGCTCGTCAGCATGGTCCAGGAGCTTGGCGTCGGCGCAGCCGGCATCAGCGGAAAGGACGGCGGACTCCTCAAGGTTAAAAAGAAGCTCTCCGGCGGACAGGACATCGGTTTTGTAGGCGACGTAAAGCAGGTCAATCCCAAGATCCTTTACGATCTCCTCGATGACGATTTCCTTCCCATCGTTTCTCCCATCGGTGTGGACGATGAGTACAATACCTACAACATCAACGCGGACGATGCCGCATGTGCGATAGCTTCCGCACTCGGTGCCGACAAGCTCGTATTCCTTACCGACGTTGAGGGACTCTACAGAGACTTCAACGACAAGAGCTCCTTCATCGGAAGACTTTCCGTATCCGAGGCAGATGCCCTAATCGATTCGGGAATGATCGGCGGCGGAATGCTTCCCAAGCTCACCAACTGCACCAATGCGATAAAGAGCGGCGTCAACAGAGTGCACATCCTCGACGGAAGAGTACCCCACTCCATGCTGCTTGAGATCTTTACCAAGAACGGCTTCGGTACCGCTATAGTTGCCGATGACGATAATATTGCCAAAGAAGGCGGACAGGATGACTGATATGAACATGAAAGAATATATCGAAGAGGCCGAAAAAGACCTGCTTCACACATATAACCGTTATCAGATAGTGCTTGATAAAGGCGAGGGTGTTCACCTCTATGATATCGAGGGAAAGGAATACCTTGACTTCGTTGCCGGCATTTCCGTATTTGCACTCGGCTACGGAAACAAGGAGTATAACGATGCTCTTAAAGCCCAGATCGACAAGGTGATCCACACATCGAATTATTACTACAACGTTCCCGCTATCGAAGCCGCAAAGGCTCTGAAGAAGTACTCCGGAATGGACCGCGTGTTCTTTACAAACTCGGGCGCAGAAGCAATAGAGGGTGCGATCAAGACCGCAAGGAAATACGGCTTTAACAAGGACGGAAGGACAGATCACGAGATCATCGCCATGAATCATTCCTTCCACGGACGTACCATGGGCGCTCTTTCCGTGACCGGAAATCCCCACTACCGCGCTGCTTTCGAGCCCGGTATCGGCAACATCCGTTTCGCGGATTACAACGACCTTGAAAGCGTTAAGAAGCTCGTAAACGACAAGACCATAGCGATCCTTTTGGAGACCGTTCAGGGCGAGGGCGGACTTACTCCCGCAACCGATGAATTCATCAAGGGCATCCGTAAGATCTGCGATGAAAAAGACATCCTCATGATCTGCGACGAGATCCAGTGCGGAATGGGAAGGACAGGTTATCCCTTCGCATTCATGAAGTACGGAATAAAGCCCGATGTCATAACCGTTGCAAAGGCTCTCGGATGCGGCGTTCCCATCGGTGCATTCGCAATGACCGAGAAGGTCGGAAGCTCATCACTTGCAGCCGGCGACCACGGAACAACCTACGGAGGAAATCCCCTTTGCTGCGCTGCAGCTGCCAAGGTCCTCGAGATCATGGAAAGGGATGATATCCCCGGCAAGGCATTAAAGACCGGAGAATATCTTTGGAAGAAGCTTGATGAAGTAGCCGCAGAATTCCCTCAGATCAAGGAACACCGCGGACGCGGACTCATGCAGGGACTTGTTTTCGACCGTCCGGTAGGAGACATCATAAATAAGGCACTTGAAAAAGGTCTCATCCTCATCAATGCGGGAAGCGACATCATCAGGTTCGTTCCTCCCCTCATCATCACAGAGGCGGACATTGATGCAATGATCGTTATCCTGAAGGAAGCGATCGCAGAGACCGTTTAAAGAAGCAATTGAAAGGCTGAGGAACCGCCATGCTAAAGATGCCGGTTCCTTACTGAAGATTTATGAACAGAACAGCAAGATTATTAAGCGTATTCATGGTCGTTCTTCTTTTCCTGTATGCGTTTATCGGATCCGGTAAACAGATCAGGGAAGTGAGTACCGAAACTGCAGGAGCATCCTGGCTCGGAAGAAGCGGAAACCTCACTGTCTGGTACACGGATGAGAGGCTTTCTCCTTTTATCAGCAAGGCGGCCGTTGAATTCGGTGAAAAAGAAAACATAACCGTTATCCCCGTGCTCAAGCCTGCCGAGAATTTCCTCGAGGAATGCTATAAGGCATCCGCCTCCGGAGAAAGCTTCCCCGATGTGATCATCACCGGAAGCGAGACTCTCGAGAAGGCTTATCTTTCGGGACTTGCGATGGAGATCCCCAACGAAGGAATGACGATCGGAATCTTAAACTATTCCGAAGCTGCGGTAAGAGCCGTAACCTACGAGGGAATGACGCTCGGATATCCCTTAAGCTTCGATACCTCCGTCATGGTCTACAACAGAACCTATCTTGAGCAGTGGGCGAGACAGATGGCGATAGCCGATCTTACCGGTAACCCCATCGACATGGAGGGCGGAAGCTCCGAGAGCGAGGACAGCGGAAATTCCGTACTGACCGAAGAAGACATCGATCCAGAACAGCTTGAAGCACTCACAAGCGAATACATAACGAGAATGGTTCCCTACACTCTCGAAGACCTCATGACCATTGCAAACAGCTACTCCGTTCCCGACGGCGTCGAGGGCATCATGAGCTGGGATGTTTCATCCATCATGTACAATTACTGGCTTGTCGGAAATGCGTTAAACGTTGGCGGACCTTACGGCGATGACAGAAGCAGCATATCCGTCAACAACGAGACCGCGGTAACATGCCTTACCAAGTACCAGGCTCTTCACGATTACTTTTCGATCGAGAGCGATGAGGTCACCTACGACAGCGTTATACAGGATTTCATCGACGGAAAGACCGTCTTTACCATCGGCGGATACGACCTTGTGAAGAGACTTAAGGAAGCGACCGATGACGGAAGCTTTGCTTATGAGTACGGCTTTTCCGAGATGCCCAATGTTACAAGCGATATTCCCAGTGCTTCGCTTGCGATCACGAGCGTGGTATGCGTTAACAGCTTTTCTGCCAAGACCGATCTTGCGAATGAATTTGCTCTTTTCCTTACAAGGGATGAAGCCCCGAAGCTTACAGAGCTTTCAGGGCTTGCAAGTGCATCGAGGTCGTTCGGAATGGACGGCGGAGCCGATCAGATCTACGCCATCGAGTATGCGGGCAGTGTTTCTCTTCCAAAGATGATGGAGACGGAGAATATCTGGATGCAGCTTGAGGTCATGTTCTCCAAGGTCTGGGAAGGCGGAGATATCAAAAACGAGCTGATCACGCTCGACAACAACATCAATTACGTCCTTAACGCATCTTTGTAGCATATAAGCCGCTTCCGTGAAAAGCGGTCATTTACCTTCGGCCCTCCGTTTAAGGAGGGAATATGAAAAGAAAAACAAAAGGCGCACTGAACGCCGCACTGGCACTTCTTTCGGCGTTTGTGATAGCTTCGTGCGGTGACAGAGCCGGGATGACACTCTCTTCGCTTGAAGCGCAAAACGCGGATGAAGCTGTCGAAAGCGGTACCGGTTACCGGCAGGATGCGGATTTGGCGCAAAGCAGAACGGAAGACGGATCACCTCAAAGCGAGCCTGACCCGGCAGCAGGCGTATCCGAAGAAGCGTCGATCGTTGTCTACATCTGCGGCTCGGTGAAAAATCCCGGAGTGTACGAACTGCCCGCGGGAAGCAGAGTCTGCGACGGACTGGATGCGGCGGGCGGGTTTTCGGAAGGCGCGGATGAAAAGCGTATCAACCTTGCAGGGATATTGAAAGACGGTGATATGGTCTTTTTCCCTGAGGCAGGAGAAACACTTGCGGAAGGCGCATCCGACTATATCACAGGCACCGAAGAAACGGGCGCACAGGATGCGCTTATCAATATCAATACCGCGGGAGAACAGGCCCTGTGCACGCTCCCCGGAATAGGAAGCTCCAAGGCACGGGCGATAATAAATTACCGTGAAGAGCACGGCAGCTTTAAGGACATCAAAGAGATCATGAACGTAAACGGCATAGGAGAGAATCTTTTCGCTCAGATAAAGGATCTCATCCGTGTCTGACTTAAGCAGAGGTAGAAAATGGCAGCTAAGGTACTTATCGTCGATGATGAAAAGCTCATCGTTAAAGGAATAAAATTCTCACTCGAGCAGGACGGCTATGAGACCGACTGCGCATACGACGGAGAGGAAGCTCTCGAGATGGCAAGGGCCAAGGATTACGACATTATCCTTCTTGACCTGATGTTGCCTAAGCTTGACGGATATGAAGTATGCCAGAGGATCAGGGAATTTTCCAAGACTCCCATCATCATGCTCACCGCCAAGGGCGACGATATGGACAAGATCCTCGGACTTGATTACGGTGCCGACGATTACATGACCAAGCCCTTCAACATCCTTGAGGTAAAAGCAAGGATCAAGGCCGTCATGAGAAGAAGCCGTAAGGAAGAGACCGCAAAGCCGAAGGGTGAGACACTTTCCGCAGGCGGACTTACGCTCGATCTTGAAAATCACAGAACCTTCAAGGGAAATGAAGAGATCCCTCTTACATCCAAGGAATTCGAGATCATCAGGATCTTAATGGAAAATCCCGGCAAGGTCTATAAAAGGAATGACCTTCTTACAGCTGTCTGGGGCGATGATTTCCCCGGCGATGAAAGAACCGTCGATGTCCATGTAAGACGACTTCGCGAGAAGATAGAAAGCGATGCCGGCAATCCCACATACGTCCACACAAGATGGGGTATAGGATATTATTTCAGCGTATCCGCTCAGGGCAACTGATATATGACAGAGCTCTTTTCAAATCTTAAATCCGTCATAAGGCTCAGATCGCTCAGGGCACGGATTTTCCTGATCATCCTGGTTCTGGGGATAGTTCCCTGCATACTCGTAAGAGTTACGATCGTATCCGATTACGAGTCCAGGGCCGTTGAAACTCGCGTTTCCGCAGTCCAGAACCAGCTTACGATCACAGCCAACCACCTCGTTGCAAATAAGTACATATCAGCACTTACGGGCAGGGCCGATGATTACACCGGCTCTCTTGACGTTATGGATGCGGAGATCGAAATGCTTTCCAATGTGTACGAAGGCAGGATCATGATCATAGGTGCGAACTTCAAGGTGCTCAAGGATACATACGGAATTTCCGAAGGGAAAACGATAATCTCCGAAGAGGTCATCAAATGCTTCCAGGGTGTATCGACATCCTATTATGATAAAAATCTCGGCTACATCGAGCTTACGACGCCCATCGCAGACACAACGGCTGAAGGCGGATCGGGAGTCATAAGGGGAGTCATGCTCACATCCATTTCCGATGACAGCATCATCAGCATGGCGGACGTCCTCGGAAACAACGCATTTATCCTCGAGATCACGATCATCATCCTTGTCGCGGCACTTGCGGCGATCCTTTCCAGATTCCTGGTAAGTCCGGTCACCACACTTACAGGTCGGATCAATGCCGTAAAAGCGGGCTACAATAACCTGCTCGAACCCGTGGATGACTGCACCGAGACCGCGCATATATCCGAAGCCTTCAATAACCTTCTTACACGTATCAATACGCTTGATGAAAGCAGGGGAGAATTCGTTGCCAATGTCTCGCACGAGCTTAAGACTCCGATGGCATCGATGAAGGTTCTTTCCGATTCACTTCTTGCAAGCCCCGATGCGAGCGTGGAGGATTACAGGGAATTCATGGAGGACATCACCTCCCAGATAGACAGGGAAAACAGGATCATCACCGATCTTCTCGCACTCGTCAAGATGGACGACACCTCGAGCCAGAACCTCAAGCCCGTGCCCACTGACATCAACGAGCTTACGGAACTTGTCCTTAAGAGACTCCGCTCCATTGCAAGGAAGCAGAACGTCGATGTTACCTTCGAAACAAAAAGAAAGATAATCGCGGAAGTCGATGAGGTCAAGATAACTTCACTTATCACAAACCTTGTCGAAAATGCGATCAAATACAATCACGAAAACGGATGGGTAAGGGTAAGCCTCGATGCGGACCATCAGGATTTCAAGCTCACCGTCGAAGACTCGGGACTCGGTATTCCCGAAGAATCACTTGCACATGTCTACGAAAGATTCTACCGCGTCGATAAATCACATTCGCGCGAGATAGGCGGAACGGGCCTTGGTCTTGCCATATGCAGAAAGGTTGTCCTCATGCACCACGGAACGATCGACCTTACCAGCAAGGAAGGCGAAGGAACCAAATTTGTCGTTACAATACCACTGAGTTATATTGCCGATGCGAAATGATCTGAAGAAAAAATTAACAGCGATTCTTACAGCCGTGATGATGATCGTCATGGCCGGTTGCTCTGCGCAGGTTCAGCAGGATGCGGATACAAACGGCGTTACGGTTTATTACATCAATAACGATGAAACAAGGACCGAAAGCTATCCATACACGCTGAAGTCAACCGATGCGAGGGGCGTGGTCGAAGAACTGCTTGAAAAGCTTTCCGAGAAATCCCCGAATGCGCAGTATAAGGCACCGCTTGCCATGGGCTTTGAATTGAGGGATTACACCTTCGATGACGGAAAAGCAGTCCTTAACATGAGCGCCGATTACAAAAAGCTTGTCTTTACCACGGAGGTTCTCGTAAGGGCAGCGATAGTAAAGACTCTTTGCGGATCCGGCTATGTAAGCGAAGTTTATTTTACCGTAGACGGTGAACCGCTCATGGATCACAGCGGCTTCGAAGTAGGCCGTATGGATGCCGGAACATTCATCAGTAACGACGGAAACGAGATCAACACTTACGAAGAAGCGGACGTGATGCTTTACTTTGCATCCGTGGACGGAAACACGCTTGTAGGCGTTTACAGAAATAAATTCTATTCGACCTCCATGCCGCTTGAAAGATTCGTTGTCGATGAACTCATCATCGGTCCGAGCGGCCAGGTTGAAGGCCTGTATCAGTCGGTCAATCCGCAGACGGGCGTGCTCAGCGTCAACTCCAAGGACGGCGTATGCTACGTCAATCTTTCAGCGGATTTCCTGATCCCTTACGGAAATGTACCGACAACGAGCTCGGTCTACTCCATCGTAAATTCGCTCTGTGAGCTTCCGAATATCGACAGGGTTCAGATCCTTGTTGACGGTGTGGTTCCGGAAATCTTAGAATCATCTTATGAAAAGAATACCGAGATGGTGATCACGCTTGAAGAAGCACAGGCACTTGTAAACGCAGGTGAAAAGACGGAATAAATGAAACCCAGGGACGCGGCGGCAAGCCTTGAACAACTGAAGAAGGATATTTCCGAGGGTAACTTAAGGAACTGCTACCTTCTTTTCGGATGCGAAAGATATCTGCGCAATTTCTACGAAAAGAAGCTCATCTCTGCGCTCGGCGGATCAAGGGATGATATGAACACGAACATTTTCGACACCAATCCCGTGTCCGCAGCCGATGTCATATCGCAGGCACAGACGCTTCCTTTCTTTGCCGAGAGGCGTATCGTGGTCGTAAGGTACTCCGGCTTTTTCAAAAAGAATGCGGACGAGCTTGCGGACTTTATAGGCGAAGCTCCCGAGACGACGACATTTATCTTCGTCGAAGACGAAGCCGATGCAAGGCTTAAGCTCTACAAGCAGATAGCAAAGCACGGACTGTGCGTGGAATTTACGACTCAGCCCGACAGATACCTCCTTCAGAACATCGGTGCGTATCTTAAAAAGAACAACAAGAGAATGAGCGAGGATGATGCGAGATACATGCTCGACGTGATCGGAAACGATATGGGCAGGCTCATGTCGGAACTTGAAAAGCTCATTTCCTACGCTCTTGAAAAGGAAGTCGTGACAAGGGAAGACATCGATGCGATCTGTTCAAGGAATATAGAGGACAGGATCTTCGAGATGATCGATTCGATAATGAGGAAGGACATAAGAACCTGTCTCGAACGATATGAGGACCTGCTCGCACTGAGAATAGCTCCGGTCAAGATCATCGTTATGCTCCAGAACCAGTTTCTCTGGATGCTGCAGCTTAAGAGCATGTACGATTCCGGCTACAACAGCAGGGATATCATCGAAAACGTTGCTTACAAAAAGGAAACGGATCCCGATACCGGCGCGGTCAAAAAGGCAAGAGGTTCGATCGGAGAGTTCCAGGTCAAGATCTACCTTGAGCAGGCACTGCGTATGGAAACTTCCGAGCTTCAGAAAGCGATCACCCTCTGCGAAAGAGCGGACGAATCCTTCAAGATGGGAAAAATGAATGAACGTATGGCGGTCGAAGTCCTTATGGCCGGCCTTTGCACCTGATATGCTTAACATTGTTTTGTACGAACCCGAAATTCCATATAACACGGGAAACATCGGAAGAACCTGCGTCGCGACAGGCTGCAGGCTTCATCTGATAAAGCCCCTCGGATTTTCACTCGATCAAAAGGAGATCAAGAGAGCAGGCCTCGATTACTGGCCCCGCCTCGATCATATCGAGTACGACGGCTTTGAGGATTTCCTTGAAAAGAATTCGCATCCGAAGATCTGGATGGCAACAACCAAGGCACATAAGGTGTACAGTGATGTAAACTACTCGGACGGAGATTATATAATGTTCGGTCCCGAGAGCAGGGGCATCCCGGAAGAGATACTTGTTGACCGCGAAGAAGAGTGCATCCGGATTCCGATGATCGATGGGGAAAGATCCATCAACCTCTGCAATTCCGTTTCGATAGTCCTGTTCGAAGCACTCAGGCAGATGGACTTTGCGGGACTCGAAAAATGCGGAGAGCTGCACAGGCTCAGATGGAAAGAATAAAATGGCGGCGGGCTTTGGCGACCCGGACTGAAAGAATAGATGGTGGAAACTTCAGAAACAACAGAACAGAAGAGCGCGTCCGGCACGAGCACTGCTTCAAAGCCCGGTGCAAAGAGTAATTCTCTGCAGGCTTTGAGAGGCCTGGCTTTTGTAGGAATCTTCCTCGGACACTTTTATTATTTCGGATGGACACCGATCTCAGTGTCCGTGTTCTTCATATTGTCCGGATTTCTTCTTACGACAAGAAAGAACGCATCCTACGAAAAGTACGGCATCGCTGATTCCTTTAAGGAAGCCGTAAGACGCATCTCCAAGCTTTATCCGCTGCATATTATCATGATGCTCGTCAGCATTCCCTTCGTGATCTACAGGGCGGGCGGACTTCACCTGAGCGACCTTCTGATCAAGATAGCCTGCAATGTATTGCTCATTCAGTCGCTTATTCCCAGCGCGGATATAAACGCATCACTCAACGGTGTATCGTGGTTCCTTTCGAACATATTCGTTCTTTATATTGTCTTTCCTTTCCTGTACAGGCTGTTCAAAAAATGCAGGGACAGGATCTCGCTTGTGTTTGTACTCATAGTGCTCATCGCCGTCCAGACGCTCTATGTTTATATCGTCGGATGCTGCGTACATACGGCTGATGTCATGACATACCTGATCCATTCATCGCCGCTCTACAGGGTCTTTGACATGTCCTACGGAATCATTCTCGGTTTCATGGCCCTGAAGGAAAAGAAAGAAGATGAGTCCGGGGTAAAGCTTCTTTCCACTGTTGTTGAACTGACTGCGCTTATCATCACGGGACTTCTGGTATATATCTGGAGCAGAGAGAGCATGATAGTCTATCTGTCCTACGCACCCGTGTGCCCCCTTATGTCAGTCATCTGGATGCAGCTTTTCTACAAAAAGGGCGGACTTGTCACGAAGCTTCTTACCAACAAGGTAACAGTCTTTCTCGGCGACAGGAGCGGAAGTGCATTCCTTATCCATTTCCCGATAGTCGTCTATATCAACACATTCATTTTCCCGCACCTTACCGTCCTTAAGCGGACCATCATCCACGGTATCCTTTTCCCGGGAAGCGTGATCCTTACCCTCGTTCTTTCCTACCTCTACGACAAGTGGCAGGCCGGCCGCAGGAAAAAGTAAATATGCCGGATAGGGCCCGGGTTGACCGGGCCCTTTTTATGTTGTATTTTGTGTGGGAGAGAGTTCCGGACTTTCCCGGAGAGCGATTCCGCTGCGCGTTCTGTGCGGCCGCTGATCTTACGGCACATCGCCGGATTTTACGCTGAGAAATAACTATGGCAGGCATATGCGAAGTGATCGTATTTTGCTGCCAAAAACCAAATCGGAGGAGCATGAGAAGACCGTTAGCTTTCGTCTGCTCTCTTATTGTCATACTGATATCCGTGCTTGTGTACGCAGGGATACTTCCCATTAATAGGATTCTGTCTTTGCCGGAGGACGGGGAGTATGTGACATTAACGGGAAGAGTGGATGGAATATATGAAAAGTACATAGTGATCAAGGCAAATGATGGTTTGCAGTATATAAAGCTTCTTGTCTATATCGGTTCGGAAAGCGACACGGAAGGACTTCGCCTTGGCGAAACGCTCACCGTATCCGGCCGCTTCGAAAGCTTCCCGCATGCGATGAATCCCGGACAGTTCGATGCGTATGACTACTACACGTCCAAAGGATATGAAGCAAAGCTCACGGATGCGCAGATACTAAACCGATGCGGAACCTGTGCCCCCGTAAAAGAAGCCCTGCGCAGACTCCGTCTGAAAATGAAAGAGCGTATCCATGCCGTCTGCCCCGAAAAGGAAGCCTCCGTCCTCTGCGACCTTCTTCTGGGCGATAAAGAGGGCATCGATAAAGAAACCAAAGAGCTCTACCAAAATAACGGCATCGCACATATCCTCAGCATCTCGGGGCTTCACATCTCAATTCTCGGCATGGGGTGTTTCAGCCTCCTCAGAAAACTCAGATGCCGCCACATCCCCGCGGCACTCGCATCCGCAGGCATCTTAATCCTGTATCTCATAATGTCCGGCATGAGCGTGTCCGCAACCAGAGCCGTGGGCATGTTTGTTATCCGCATGCTCGCGTTTCCCGCCAAACGCACAGAGGACCCCCTGACCTCGCTCAGCGTAATGGCAGCCGGCGTCCTTATCCTCGATCCTGGCAGCATCCGTAACGTCAGCTTTCTTCTTTCCTACGGAGCCGCACTCGGGATATACACATTTCTCCCTTCCCTAAACGTCCTTGTCTTCACCGGAAAAGAAAAACAGAGATTCTACGAAGAAGACACTCTGAAGAAACGCCTGAGGGATCTTTCCCGAAAGATCGCCTCCGCGGCCCTTCACAGCTTTGTTTCAAGCCTTGGCATAATCCTCTTTACCCTTCCAGTTCAGCTTTACTTCTTCTACAGGATCAGCATCTTCGCAGTATTCTTAAACCTTCTGATTCTGCCCTGCATGTCGCTTCTTGTCTTCTCGGGAATGATCCTCATGATTCCCGGTCTCGGCTTTGCCGGAAAGATCAGCTGCCTTCTTCTTAGCCTCTTCGAATTCCTTTGCAGATGCGCGGAAAGCCTCCCTCACAACACCTGGAATCCCGGCAGGCCCGGCATGGCATTCATCGCCCTTTACTACATGATTGTTATCGCACTCATCATTTCCGGCAGAATGGTCAGCGCATTCAGGAAGGGATACATCCTCGATATGCTTCCTTACTTTTCCGGAAAAGGAAAAAGAAGGATCCGCAAAGTAAACGGGATAACCCAAAAAGCGGACGACGGCCGCATCCGTCCCGCATTTATACTGACCGTCCTCTGCTCCGCGCTGATGCTTGTACTTATCGCTTTTCCGCTCCCTGTTCGAAATTCCTGCACGCAGCTTTACATCGGACAGGGAAACTGCAATGTGATGATCACCGATGCGGGAGAGGTTTATATCTTCGATGGAGGGTCGTCGTCTGAGAAGAATACGGGGCAGTACATAATCCTTCCGTTTCTTCGCTACAGTGGTCTCAGCCGAATTGACGGTATATTCATATCCCATTCGGATGAGGACCACATAAACGGAGTGCTTGAGCTTATGGAAAACGCAGATGCATGGAATCTTAACATCCGTGGAGTATATATAACCCCGCAGATGAGAGGTGACGGAACTGCAAACACAGAGCATCTTCTGAAAGCATGTGCGGCAGCAGGCGTCCCTGTAACGTGCATAAGCGCCGGTGACGCATGGAAGAGCGGAGATACGTATTTTACCTGCCTTCATCCTGCTGCGGACTATATTCCCGAAGATCCGAACGCAGGCTCGATGTGCATCCTTGCTAAAATACAGGGCTTCACCCTCCTCATCCCAGGCGATGTCCAGGAAAGCGGGGAAACGGCCCTTGCAGAGGCCATAAACACCGCATTAGGCGGAAGAAGACTTGACATCTATATCACCGCCCACCACGGCTCTTCGGGCACCACTACGGATGATTTCCTTGAAGCCGCTCGTCCCCGCCTTGCAGTAAACAGCGCAGGTCTTGATAACCGCTACGGCCACCCGCATCCCGAAACCCTGGAGCGCCTTAAAAACGCGGGCTGCACATACCTTACGACCTTCGAAACCGGAGCAATAAACCTTTATTTCTCGGGTGAAGATGTGCAATTTGATCAATTCAAGAAAGGAATATGCTAAAATCAGATCAGAAATAAATCAGATTTATGAGACGCAATATAAAAACAAAAGAATTGCAGCTCATACATCATTCGGAATTGACGGAAAAGCATATGTGTACTGGTTTGAAAACCATGGTTTTGATGAGTATAACATTTTCTATGTGGTTCGAGATTTTCATTAAGGAGGCCGGTTATGGAAGAGTTCACGATCAGACTTAATAACATAAAAGATTCATATTACGGATTTGTTGTAGCTGTCCTTAACTATGTAAAGGGTAACAGTTCCAGATATGACGTTGTCAGTACCTTTATGGACAACAATCCTGAGGCTTTGTCTTCGGACATCCTTGAGTTTATATCCGATCAGAAGGATTTCTACGACGAGGTATATGCAGGCACAGAGGTTTCGTAATAACAGCCGTTATCCCTTGCTACACCCCTGCAAAATTGGTAAAATATATGGGGTCCGTAGGGACCTGAAAGGAGCATAAAAATGGCAGAAGAAGAGAAGAAGAAAACAGCGGTAGCTGCTGAAAAGACCAAGGGATTTTTCGGAGAATTCAAGAAATTCATCATGCGCGGAAATGTCCTCGATATGGCAGTCGGTGTCATCATCGGAGGTGCTTTCCAGGCAATCATCTCAAGTCTGGTAAATGACATCATAATGCCTGTGATCACTCTTATCACCGGCGGCATCGATTTCACCAACTGGTTCGTTTCACTCGACGGAACTCACTATGACTCACTCGCAGCCGCTCAGGAAGCAGGCGCATCAACACTTAACTACGGCGTATTCATCACCGCAGTCATCAACTTCCTCCTCATGGCTATCGTAGTCTTCCTCATCGTCAAGGCTATGAACAAGGCTGCCGATAAGGTCTCCAAGAAAAAAGAAGACGCTCCCAAGACCACCAAGATCTGTCCTTTCTGCAAGAGCGAGATCAATATCGAAGCAACCAGATGCCCTCACTGTACTTCGGAACTTAAGGATTAATGAAACTAGCTAACGGTTGCACCAAATCACATAAAGACAAAAACAGAGCAGGCTCTGCCTTTAAGGCAGTGCTTGCTTTGTGCGTATGTATGGCACTTTGCGGATGCGGCAAAAAGGCTGATAACCTCAAGACCGCATACGAAGCGCTCAGCATTATGGATTACGACGGAGCACTTGCCGCACTTTCCGGTGCCGAACAGGCCGGAGAGGACGCGAGAGAGATCGCAAGGGCAAGGGGCATCGCATATATGGGAAAGGCGGACTATGTCAGCGCATCCCAGCAGTTTGTGACCGCCCTTCACTCCGGCACCGGATATCCCGATTCCATGGATACCGACATCAACTTCTACCTTGCGGCCGCTTATGACAGCATGGGAGATTATGCTGCGGCTGAGGACAGATACAATGCAATCATTGCCTTCAGCGATGATACGGAAAGCTACCTTCTCAGGGCTTCCGCAAGATTAAAGCAGGGCAATTTCGACGGAGCCGTATCCGACTTCAACGTCGTTATCTCCAGAAATCCCGATGACTACGACACACTCATCAGTATCTATGAAATGCTCTCCGCGATAGGATACAGAGATGCGGGTCTTGAGTACCTGCGCACCGCTCTTTCGGAGGATACCGGCAAGATGACCGATTCCGAAAAAGGAAGAATGTATTACTACCTCGGCGACTACACCCAGGCTGCCAACACTCTGGAGAGCGCAAGAAATGCAGACAGCTCCGTAACCAGCTCACTCTTCCTCGGAAGGGCATACGAAGCAATGGGTGAATACAACTACGCTGCCAACGTCTATGAAAGCTACATCGGCACAAAGGGTGCAAATTCCGAGCTCTACGACCAGCTTGGTCTGTGCAGGCTCAAGATGGGTATGTACGAAGCCGCACTCGAAGCATTCAAGGCAGGCATCGAAGCTGACGACGGAACCTTTGCCAAGAGCCTCGAATATAACCTGGCCGTGGCTTATGAATACACTGCGGACTTTGAGACCGCTTACGAACTCATGAAGGAATACCTTGCGAAGTACCCCGATGATGCGGATGCCGCAAGGGAACTTCAATTCTTGGAAACCAGGTAAACAGGGGGACGGTTCCTCCGTTCACCCGGTATAGGAGAAAGAAATGATCGAAACACTTGTAAAGAAGATAAAAGAAACCCAGGCTCCCATCGTTGTGGGCCTCGATCCCAACCTTAACTTTGTTCCCGGATTCATCAAGGAAAAGGCATTCAAGGAGGCAGGCGAATCTCTCGAAGGAGCCGCACTTGCTTTCAAGGAATATAACAAAGGAATAATCGATTCCATCGCAGACCTCGTACCCGCAGTAAAGCCCCAGGTTGCAATGTACGAGCAACTCGGAATCCCCGGAATGGAAGTCTTCGAGTGGACCGTTGATTACGCTCATAAGAAGGGCCTTGTGGTCATCGGAGACATCAAGCGCGGTGACATCGGTTCAACCTCAGAAATGTATGCGGTGGGACATATCGGCAAGACCAGGATCGGTAATAACCTCATCCCCGCATTCGACGAAGATATCGTGACCGTTAACCCTTACCTCGGTTCAGACGGTGTCCTTCCCTTCGTGAAGGTATGCGAATCCGAAAAGAAAGGAATCTTCGTCCTCGTCAAGACATCGAATCCTTCCAGCGGTGAATTCCAGGATAGGATCATTGACGGAAGAGCGCTCTATGAGCATGTTGCCGAGAAGGTCGTAGAGTGGGGACAGAGCACCATTGATCCCGAGACCGGTTATTCCGAGGTCGGTGCAGTAGTCGGAGCCACCTATCCCGAGCAGGGCAAGATTCTCAGAAAGCTCATGCCCAAGGCTTACATCCTTGTTCCCGGATACGGAGCACAGGGCGGCAAGGGATCCGATCTTGCTTACTTTTTCAATGACGACGGACTCGGTGCAATCGTCAACTCATCACGCGGCATAATCGCTGCATATAAACAGGAACAGTACGCTAAGTGCGGAGAAGAAGGATATGCTGAGGCATCCAGACTTGCCGTACTCGATATGAAAGAAGACTTAAGACAGGCTATCGAAAGCAGATGACCCGTTATTATCTGTCACACTGATTTCCATCGTTTCGGAGGCTAGAGTCCATGAAGAAAGTTTTGTTTGTTGCATCTGAGGGGGTGCCTTTCATCAAAACGGGAGGACTGGCAGACGTTGTCGGATCTCTCCCCAAGTATCTGGACAAGAGGTATTTTGATGTAAGGGTTTTCCTGCCCAAATATTCCTGCATGAAGCAGGAGATGAAGGACAAACTTGAGTACATCGACTCCTTCTACATGGATTACAACTGGCAGAATATCTATGTCGGTCTCTTCAAAGCGGTCGTTGACGGGATTACGTATTACTTCATCGACAACGAATACTACTTCAGCGGACCCAAGGTTTATAACGACGATCCCAGATATGAGATCGAAAGATATACATACTTCTGCAAGGCGGTTCTGTCATCACTTCCCATCCTTGATTTCAGACCCGACCTCATCCACTGTCATGACTGGCAGACCGGTCTTATCCCCGTTTATCTCAAGGAGCGTTTTGCGGGAGGTGAATTCTACCGCGGAATCAAGACTGCGATCACCATTCACAACCTCAAGTTCCAGGGCAAGTGGGACGTCAAGACCGTAAAGAACATCACGGGACTTCCCGACTATTACTTCACACCTGATAAGCTCGAATCATACAAGGATGCCAACCTTCTTAAGGGCGGTATCGTATTTGCCGATGCGGTCACGACCGTATCCGATACCTATGCCGAAGAGATCAAGACCCAGTTCTACGGAGAGGGTCTTGACGGTCTCCTCAGGGCGCGCAGCAATTCCCTCCGTGGAATCGTAAACGGTATCGACTATGAGAAGTTCAATCCCGAGACGGATGAATATCTGGTAAAGAAATACAATGCAGCCAACTTCCGTAAGGAAAAATCCAAGAATAAGAGAGCACTCCAGGAACAGCTTGGTCTTACCGTCGATGAAAAGAAGATGATGATCGGCATCGTTTCCAGACTCACCGACCAGAAGGGCTTCGATCTCATCGCTTACGTAATGGACGAGCTCTGCAGGGACGATGTACAGATAGTTGTCCTCGGAACCGGCTCCGAACAGTACGAGAATATGTTCAGACATTTCGACTGGAAATATGCCGACAAGGTTTCCGCGAACATCTATTACTCCGATGAACTTTCCGACAGGATCTATGCTTCGAGTGATGCATTCCTTATGCCTTCGCTCTTCGAGCCCTGCGGCCTTTCACAGCTCATTGCGCTGCGCTACGGAACGATTCCCATCGTAAGGGAAACAGGCGGCCTCAAGGACACCGTAAAGCCCTACAACGAGTATGAAGGAACCGGAACAGGCTTCTCGTTTGTCAACTACAACGCACACGAGATGCTCCACACCATCCGCTACGCGGAAAAGATCTACTATGACCGCCGCCGTGAGTGGAACAAGATGGTCGACCGTGCCATGGCCGAGAACTTCTCCTGGGAAGTCTCCGCAGGCAAGTATCAGGACATGTACGACTGGTTGATAGGATGACCTTGAAACCCGCATGGATACTGGGCTGAATTTTTCAAAGTTGGAAAGTTGACACCGTTTTGACACCAATTGCGGTGTCGGACGTCAGATAACCGAATAGAACCGTTAAAAAAGACATTTTCAAGAAGACGCAAAGTCTGGGAGAGAGTGTCTTTTTTTCGTCTGCAAATAAGGAAAAAGGAGAAAAAACAACATGACTAATGAATCGTTAAAGACTCTTGAACACCTTGAAAGACTGGTTCAGAAGAGAAACGGAGAAAGGAAGTTCATAAAGATCGATGCAGCGGAAGAAAAATACGGAATCGAAAGAAGGTCACTATATGAGGTGGCACAAGAATGCGGGGCTTTATACAGAAAAAATAACATCGTACTGATTGATGACAGCGTGTTCGAGCCTTATTTTGTAGAGAAATTCAAAGTGGAGGAAGATGTCTGATGGAAAAATGTGAATACAGACTTACGGGATCCGATGTGGAGATAACGATCAGGGCCAACAGTTCATACCTGATCAAGAAATACCGGGAGAGACTTCTGGGAACGAAATCGAGCGAGCTGATGAGGGCTTCCGGCATCTTAAAGAACGGAAACCGGATCCTCAAACTTAGGCAGCATCTGACTTTTAAGGATCTCAGGGAAGAACAGAGGAACCTGAAGAGAAAAGAAGGTAAAAAGAACAGATAACATATCACAAACGGAGGCCGGACATGTGCAAAGTGATCGCAATAGCAAATCAAAAAGGCGGGACAGCCAAGACTGTGACCGCAGAGAATCTCGGGATAGGACTTGCAGAGGAAGGAAAGAGAGTTCTTCTCCTGGATGCGGACAGCCAGGGATCCCTGACGGCAAGTCTTGGATACAGAGAACCCGATTCTATGGATTATACGATATCTACAGTTCTCGGAAAGATAATAAACGATGAGGAACTGGATCCTTATGAAGGGATCCTTCATCATGACGAGGGAGTCGATCTGATGCCGGGTAATATTGAACTATCGGGTATGGAGGTTTCGCTTGTAAATGTCATGAGCCGTGAAACTATTCTGAAGGAATATATCGGTATGGTCAGAAAAGAATACGACTATATCATCATAGACTGCCAGCCATCACTCGGTATGATGACCGTAAATGCCTTTGCCGCGGCCGACAGCATCCTTATACCGGTACAGGCCGCATATCTGCCCGTCAAGGGCCTTGAACAGCTCATAAGGACCATCAGGAGGGTCAAGAGGAAGATCAACCCAAAACTTAAAATTGAGGGCATTCTGATGACTATGGTGGACGGAAGGACAAATTATGCAAAAGAGATAATCCAGCTGCTTACGGATGGTTACGGCGGGAAGGTAAGATTCTTTGAAAACAATATCCCGTATTCGGTAAGAGCCTCGGAGATATCCGCACTTGGGATCAGCATTTATAAACATGATCCCAGGGGGAAGGTTGCCCGTGCATACAGATCCCTGACAAGGGAGGTGATCGGGAATGAATAAATCTGTAGTCGGAAAGATACAGCTCAATACATTTGATGATCTCGTAGGCGGCGAAGGTACTGCAATCACGGAAGTGCCTCTTTCGGAACTTCATACATTCAGGGACCATCCTTTTCAGGTCTTTGATGATGAAAAGATGGATGAGACAGTTGAGAGCATCAAACAATACGGCGTTCTGATGCCGGGAATCGTCCGCCCGAGAGATGACGGCGGTTATGAGATCATTGCGGGACACAGAAGAAAAAGGGCCTGTGAACTTGCGGGTCTTGAAACTATGCCGGTGGTAATAAAAGATATGACCGATGACGAGGCGGTTGTGGCCATGGTCGATTCGAATATCCAAAGAGAAGATATCCTCCCAAGTGAAAAAGCACATGCTTACAGAATGAAATTCGATGTTATGAAGCATCAGGGATCTGCAGGGGGAAATACCCTGGAGGAAATCGGAGAAGCAGCCGGTGAATGTGGGAGAACGGTACAAAGGTATATTGCACTTTCATATCTGTCTGACACTCTTCTCAGATATGTCGATACCAAGAAACTTCCGATCCGCTCAGGTGTTGAACTTTCATATCTTACTGATTCTGAACAGAAATGGATCGAGATCTTTATATCGGAGTTTAAGGTCGTTATAACTCCCGGAAA
>JAEEGK010009359.1_pt1 | contig 22892 bp, 19 predicted proteins | sample 8958771 | NCBI WGS metagenome assembly JAEEGK01 (sample SAMN16246547, study PRJNA631951) | gut metagenome | biome: gut microbiome; feature: rumen; material: SC-attached | host: Bos | place: Iran: Karaj | collected 2018-10 | reverse complement strand
AGACCTTCTCCCCTTCCTTGTTGCCAGCCTTCACGGCGTTCTCCACTTCGAGGGCGTCGTTGGTGCCGAGGTAAGCGACAAAGCCGCCTTTGCCTTTCAGCATCTGACCGATTTCCTTCTTGGTGTATTTGCCGCTGAAGCAAGCGTCGACAAGGAAGCCAGCAGGCAACGAGCCGGCGCGTTCGGGCGTGAAGGGACCGTCACCGTTCAAGGCATTGTTGGTGTCGACCACGCGGCCTTTCTTGTGGGCACTGACCGAGATGCCACCACCGAGGTGGATGGCGATGATGTTCATGTCCTCATACTTGCGACCGAGGTCTTTGGCCAGCTGACGGGCGATGATCTTCTGGTTCAGGGCATGGAAGATGGAGATGCGCGGGAAGAGCGGGTGACCCGAGTAGCGTGCCACTTCATCCATCTCGTCGACCACGACAGGGTCGGCAATATAGGCCTTCACTCCAATCTCTTTGGCGATGTCGTTGGCAATCAAGCCACCGAGGTTGGAGGCGTGCTCACCATTATAGCCTTCAGTCAGGTCCTTGATCATGAGTTCGTTCACCTCATAAACGCCCGAAACGAGCGGACGAAGCAAACCGCCACGACCCACAACGCAAGACATTTCGCTCAAATTGATGCCAGCCTCTTTCAGTTCACGCTTGATGGCTTCGGTGCGGAAGGGCTTTTGGTCGGAGATGTGGTCGAACTTGGCGACTTCCTCAGCACTGTGCTTGAGGTTCTTCTTGAAGACTTGTTCCTCACCTTCGAAGACGGCGATTTTCGTCGAGGTGGAACCAGGATTGATGGTTAATATTTTGTGTGCCATATTGTTATATTTTTGTGTGTTTTCTGGTAGAGACGCGATTAAATCGAAGATTCGACGTAGTCAATCGCGTCTCTACAAACCGTTTTTTTATGCCATCAATGCTGCGAGGGCGATGGAATACAGCTTCGTCTTCGACGTGTCGCCGCGCGAGCTGAGCACACAAGGCACCTTAGCGCCCATGAGCATGGCACCCACTTCGCTCTTGTCGAACTTGGTGCAGCACTTGTAGAACACGTTGGAGGCTTCGAGGTTGGGGAACACCAGGCAGTCGGCATCGCCAGCCACGGGGCTCTTCATGCCCTTGATGGCAGCGGTCTCGGCGTCGGTGGCGAGGTCGAGGCTGATAGGTCCTTCAACGATGCAACCCTTGATTTGGCCACGCTCGTTCATCTTCGAGATGATGGCGGCGTCGACACAGGCGGGGATGCCAGCGCTCATTTGTTCGGTGGCGGTCACCATGGCGACCTTGGGGCAGCTGACACCCAGCTTGGTGGCTACGGAGGTCACATATTTGAGCAATTGCTGTTTCTGTTTGATGTCGGGCAACGGGATGATGGCGCAGTCAGATGCGACCATCAGCTTGTGGTAGTTGGGATTCTCAATGACGGCGACATGGGCCAAGGTCACGTTTGGCGGGCAGAGGCCGCGTTCCTTATTGAGGATGGCGCGCATGTACTTGTCGGTGGGGAGCAGGCCTTTCATCAGGATATCGGCTTCGCCAGCGTTGATGAGGTCGCAAGCCATGGCAGCGGCTTTCACGTCAACGGGCTCGTTGATGACCTTGAAGTTGGCCATGTCAATGCCTTCGGCCTTGCACACTTCGGCAATCACTTTCTCGTCACCGAGCAGTGTGGCTTCGATGAGACCTTCCTTGACGGCAGCATTCACTGCACAGATGGTGTGGTCGTCGTTGGCGTATGCGGCCACAAGGCGTTTCTTGGGTTTGCTGCGCAAAACCTCGAACATTTGCTCTAATTTTCTGATTTCCATGATTCTGTATTTAAGATTTAAAATTTTAAATTCAATATTTGAACTAGATTCTGCAAAAGTACAAAATAAAACCATTCAAAACAAAGGAAACAGAAACAATAAATAAAATCGCCTTTTGACAAGGGTTCAGCAACCGATGCCAAAAGGCGAAATATAAGTGCTATGAATGAATCAATAGTAGATGATATTCAAATCCAACCGTTTTTGCTGCAGCGACTCAACGGCACGTTTCTTCACCTTGGTGTTATAGACTTTCAGTTGTTTCAGCGCAGGGATATTCTCCACGGGTGAGATGCTGCGCACGTTGGTGTTGTTAACGAAGAGGTTTTCAAGTTTTTGCAGGTTGGAAAGAGGTTTCAACGACTTCACAGGCGTGCCGCTGGCATTAATAGTGACGAGGTTGTTCATCTTCGACAGTGGTCCAAGGTCTTTGATTTGGGTATTCTCGATGTTGAGCAGTTCCAGTAAAGTGCTGCTTTCGATGGGGTCCAAGCTAGCGATAGGGTTGTTTTGTGCATTGAGTTCAAGCAAAAACTCTTTGTTGGCCAATGGCGTCAAGTCGCTCACGCCTTGGTTGTTGATGGTGAGGCGTTCAAGCCATGTCAAGCTGGTGAGCGGTTCGATGGAGATAATGGGGAATTCGGGAGTGATTTCTATTTCTCTCAAATCAAGGATACGTTGCAGCTCAAGGGCGTTGGGCATTTCCGACTGAATGGAAGTGGCATTGCGGAAGATGGCTTGCCAAATGGGATCGAGACCGTTCCACCAGGCTTTCAATGCCTCTGTTTGATAGATCACTGTCACCTGTCTTTGCTTTTCCTTCAGGGCCACGACTTGGCTTCTGCCAATGGTGGTGCTGTCGGCCTCAATCACCTCAATGTTGTCGTCGTTGACCAAAGCTGAGAGGTCGTTGACAGGTGTATGCATGATGTTGAGGTATTTGAGGTTGCCCATGTCTTGCAATGGCTTGAGGTCATTGATATAGGTATGCGAGATGTTGAGCGACTCCAAGTTGGCCAAGCCTTGAATGGGTTGCAGGAAGCCAATCTCTGTGTTTGCGATGTTGAGTGAGCGGAGGTTGGTCAAACGGCTGACGGGCATCAGGTTTTGCATAAAGGTGTTGCCAGAGAGGTCGAGTTCCTGAAGGTTGATGATTTGATGAAGCTGTTCGGTGGTCGGCTCCGAGTCGACTTTGATTTGCTTGGAGAACACGGCTTTCCAATAGATGGGCAGTTCGCGCCACCAGGTCTTCAAGGCCTCGGTATCATAGATGACTAAGGCGAAGCGGTTGTCTTTGGTGAAGGCGCTGGCTTCGGCGTCGTGGATGCCCGAATGGTCGCAATAGATCTTGCTCAGCCGGCGGTTGCCCTTCAAGGGTGTCAGATCGCTGATGGAAGTGTTGCTGCAATACAGTTCGCGTAGGTTCTCCATCTCACTCAGTGCTTGCAAATTGCTGACGGCCGAGCCAGAGATGTTGAGGCTTTGCAAGTCTTTCATCATGCGGAGCGGTCCTAGGTCGCGCACGGCGGTGTTGCTGATGTCGACGTTCTTAAGCTGTTCGAGGTCTTGCAGTATGCCGATGTTGGCAATGCGGGTGCCGCCGAGATTCAGCGTGGTGAGGTTAGGACAGCTCTTCAAGTTGGAGATGCGGCTGACTTGGGTGTTGTTGATGTTGAGTTTCTGAAGGTTTCTCAAAGTCGTCAGCACACTGAGATCGTCAACAGTGGTGTTGGCCACTTCGAGTTCTTCGAGGGTGATGTTGTATTTCAGTGCCGAAAGGTCACTAATTAAAGTGGAGTTGGCACGCAAAACTTTCAGTTTGTTGAGGTTACGCACAGGTGCAAGGTCTTCGATGGAGGTTCCTGAGACGTCGAGCCACGTGAGGTCCGACAGTTCGCTGAGTGGTTCCAAAGAGATGATTTCACGGATACCGGAAAGGTCGAGGCGCTGTTTTTGGGTGATGAGTTTCAGCTTGGCTTCCAGGTCGGCAGAATTGGCAAGGGCATCGATGCTGGGTTCAGCCATCGAGGAACCATCTTCGAGAAGGACATCTCCACCCAGACGGGTTCTCCAGCTTTGCGACAAGCTGTTCCACCAGTTGCGCAGTGCTTCTTTCTCGTTGATTTTGGTGGTATAGATGGAGGCAATCTTGATGCTGTTGTTCTGTCGGTCGAGGTTGATTTCGACATAGCGGTTTTTGACGTTGTCAATCTTCTCGTCGTTGATGGTTGTAGCGGTCAGGTGACGTGTCAGCGTAGCCTTGAAATAGATGGTACCATCGTCTCTCGTGTTGTTGGCGATGCTTTGAAGATCGAGTTTGAAATCAGCGTATTTGAAGAAAAAGTCGATGTCTTTGAGATAGGCTTGCACGTCTTTGTTGATGGGCGTTTTGCGGTTGGCGTCGAGGTCGTCCTCAATCTGCACCTTGTCGTCGATAAAGACTTTGCTCCAGCTTTCGGTGAAGACGATTTCCTTTTCTGCAGGCAAGGCAGTGCTGTCGCCAAGGAAGTTCATGGTTTCCTCCAGATACGAGATCATGCTGTTGATTTCGTTTTCATATTTTGCGATTTCGTCTTTGGAAAGCTTCTTTTGGGCTTGTGCGCCAAAGGCGATGCCAAACAACAATAAGGACAGTATGGCTATCTTTTTCATGGTTGATAGAATTTGATGAGGTTGGTTTTTTCCTTTTCCGGCATGTAAATGACATTTGACATCAGCCAGCCGGAGTTCATGCCTGAGCGGTTGAACCATGATACTTCAAAGTACCAATCCTTGATTTGGAAGACATGGAACTTGACCGAATCGACATGTTGGAACACCAGTTTGCCCTGCTTGATTTCGTAGAAAAACAGGGTCAGGTAATTGGGTTGGAATTCTTTTGAGGCGTAGTATTCGATGACCTCGGGATTTTGGAAAGCTTTGTAGATATTCATGAAGTCGAGCTCGTGGCTCATGGGATGCAGGAAGTGTTTTTCGCGTTCGGCCATCTCGCCGTTGGGGAAGAGTTTGTTGAACTCCGAGAAATACACGTTGGTAAGCACCCATTTCGACCCCAAGCCTTCTTTCTCGACGGCGAGAATGAGGCTGACATTCACCAGTTTGCCGTTGTAGCGAAAGGTGGTCGACACCTCGGAGTACCATCTGCCACCAAGGAAGGTCATGTAGGTGGAGTCGTCTTTGGTGACATCCTCGATGAAATAGCGTTGCAGGTCTGTCTGGGTTCCATATTTCTGTTGGTCGAAAAGGATGGGCAGCGACTTGCGGCGCATCTCATTGCTGCGGTATCTGGGGTCTTTTGGGTTGAGCTTTTCGCCAAATTGGTCTTCCTCGTAGTTGAAGCGGCGCATGAACTGCCCCATCTGCTTGGTCATGGCGTAGAGCTCGGTCTCGTCCATCTTAAAATCACCAATCGTCTGGGCTATGCCGTTGCAGACCCATAGGAGAATCGTGATCAGAAGCGCGATATGTCGAAGATATGCTTTCATTTTCGTTTACCTTGACCATGAACCCTGACCCTGACCTCCGTTGATGGCGGATAGTTAGGGTCAGGGTCATCGGTCAAGGTCAATATTTTATCGATTCGTCGTTTCCTTCACACGCATGTCGCCGAGCAACACATCCCAGAAGCCGATGGTACGGCCACCGATTTGGGTCTCTTTGCGTTTCACGTAGACGGTGATGTCTTTCTTTGTGGTGTCCTTGTAGGTCAGGTTGCCTTCCTTGTCGTAGCCCCTGAAGGTTTGGAAGATGGTGATGACACCCACGTAGGTGCCGTCGGGTTGACGTTGCAGGTCACTGACATATTCAATGTTGTACCATTCGATTTCAACGCGGTCGTAGTTGAGGCGCATGAGGTGCTCAAAGTACTTGCGGACGCGATAGTAGGTGATCTTGTTGGAACCCAGTGAGGAGACACCGATTTCGGCATCACTCATGAAAAGCTCCTCGGCTCGGTCGATGACGCGGTTGGCCTCGCTGAAAGGCGTTTCTTTCGATCCTACGATTTTGATGTATTTGCTCAGGTCTCTCACCTTCTCCAAGGCCAGACTGTCGATGGCCTGCTTGCGTGCGTAGTCAATTTCGTCTTGAGCCATGGCGCTTCCCACGACGCACAAGGCAATCACTAAAGTGGCAATGATCTTTTTCATTTCTTTATCAGTTCAAGTTCGTTAATCTTTCCGTTGGCGTTGTATTTGATTTCGTGCACCTTCTCTGCCGCCTTCTTCTGGTCCTTCACGTAGTTGAGGTACTTCTCGATGGTGGTCGGACGGTCATAGTCGTTGAAGCCTGCGTTTTGCTTGATGATGATGAGCACGGGCACGTTGGGCGACTCAAAGAGGCCAAGGGTCTCATTGATAGTGCGGTTGGCTTGCGAGACGCTGCCCGATTGGGCGATGGTGGCAAAGTTACGCTCAAGAGTGGTATTTGCATTTTGTGCCTCTTGTTTATTGCGCTCCTCTTCCTCCTTCTGTGCGCGTTCGCGGGCTAACTTCTTCTCCACTTGGAAGATAAGGTCGTCGACTTCGGCGTTTTGAAGGTTCCAGTCCTTGATGGTTTTCACGCGTGCTTCCTTCTCTTCGAGGCTCCAAAGGGTCTCGTCGTCGAGGATAGCGTTCAAGTCCTTCACGGCTTGTTCAACTTTCGATTTGTACTCGGCCTCAGCGGCTTCGCGGGCAAGTCTCTTCTTGCTCTTGCAGCTGGTGGTGCCTCCCAGCGTGATGAACACGGCCAGAAGAACCATCATGATGGTTGTGATTTTACTTTTCATTGTTTATCTAAATTTTTTCCTATAACTCCAATTAATGCTAATAAATTGCAAAAGTAGTGCTTTTTTTCGATGTATAAGAGGATTTGCGGCAAAATTAGTGCCAATTTACCCCAGTGGGATTTTCTTCAGGACTTTGTAAATGGGTCCGGTAGGTTGCAAGAAGCTTTGGAAATAGATGAGTTCCTTCACGTCGGCATGGAGATAGGTTTTCTGCTCAATGGATTTGCATATCTGTAAGAAGAACTGCTTATCAACCAATTGCTTGATGCGGCAAACAGTGAGATGCGGCACAAAGTTCTGACGGTCGCGGAGGTAGCCCAAGTCGTCGAAAGCATCCAACAGGTCGGATTCGAGGTCAAACAAGGCTTTGGGTTGGTTGTTCATGCCGAGCCAAAGGATGCGAGGCACGTTGTTGCTGCCGAAGAATCCTGTGCGGTCGAAGTCCATGGTGAAGGGTTGGTGTTTTTTCGCCACTTTTTGGCAGGCTTCAATGATAGCGGGGATATCTTCTGCTGGGGTATCGCCGACAAACTTCAAAGTCAAGTGTATCTGGTTGGTTTTTACATAGTTGATATACTTCTCATGTTGAAGGTTTTTCTTCAGTCTTTCAACCATGGCTGGAAATTCCGTGCTGCATGGGATGGAAATGGCAAGGAAGGTTCGTTTGGTGTTCATTGTGTAGGATTTGTTATGGATTCAGTATTTTTAGGGAGTCGATGCTATGTGCCAGTGCCGTGGAGAAGATCTCCGCTCCCTTTTGGTTGACGTGGTGACCGTTCATGAAGTAACTCGTGTCTGAGCTGATGTCCATGGTCGAGAAGTCGAGCAAGGGGATGGCATAGCGTTGTGACAAGTCTTGGTAGGCTTTTCTTGTCTTTTTTTCTTTTAGGTTTTCTTTTAATCGATTATGCAACGGGGCATAAACAAATATGACAGGGATACTATCTCGTTGGGTCTCTTGTAGGAAACGCTCAAGCAAGGCTACAGCTTCAGGTTCACATTGACCCCTGATTTTTCCTTTTTTGAGCATTTCGTTTAAGTTCTGTCCATCCCATGCTAGGTTTTCGTTGGCATAGCCTTTATAATAATGACCTTTCTGGTCGTGGTGAAGGTGCAACAATTCACCGAGGGCTATGGTCATCAGTTTGTAGTTGCCTCGATAACGGTACATGGGAATGTATTTCTCTGCCCAAGAAAAGCCATACAGGTCAAGGTAAGGTTTCACTAGCGAGTCAGTCATGTAGGGATAGTATTGTTCCTTCTCATACCCGTCTGACACCATACGCAAATCTCGGAAATCGATGTTGACAAGAATTAATTTGGGTTTGTTGTTGTTCCTTTTGTAGAGTTGCCACCGCAGATAACTCACGCCAAAGGGTTGTGCCGAGACCCCTAGATTACGTGAATCGATATGGAGAATGGAATCGAGAATATAGGGGTTATAGCATCCTACAGCGCGCGAATTGCCCAAAATGACCATGTCAGCATCCATTTTCTTGTTCATGAGAGCGTTCATAGTGCTGAAATGCCCCCTTTCCGTGAGTCTCAATCCTTGACTAATCATCACGTCGGCGATGATGGCTAGTGTGAAAATAATCACGGCAAACACAACACTATTTTTTAGGAATCTTTTCATCAGAACTGGAAGTATATGAAAGTTTCGGCTGGTTTCCCGAAAGTGAAAATCATGATGACAAGTAGGACATATAATACCCATTGCCAGGGCTTTTTGGCCTTTTCTAACTTAATGGGACATTCCTTGTGACGACCATTCCATTCCAAAACAATAAGTATTACAAGAATCAAAGGCATAGGCAACATATAGGTTGGACTATTGATCCAAGGCATGGTGAACAAACTCTTGTTGAAGATGCCACAAACATAAGTCCAAGCTTGTCCTTTGCTTTCAGCCCTAAAGAGAATCCAGCCCAACGTGGCCAAGATAAAGGTCAATAGCATTTGTCCTACTTCTTTTAGTTTTGGCAGTTTTCTACCTTCGGCTACATTAACCGTAAAAGTGCGATTCTTGCCCAACAGGATGAGTGGCAAAAACAACACAGCATGATAAGCGCCCCATGCAATGAATGTCCAGTTTGAACCATGCCAAAAACCACTGAGTAGGAAGATGACAAATACATTACGAACCACTTTGGCCTTACTCACCCGACTGCCCCCCATGGGAATGTAAACATAATCGCGGAACCAAGTCGTTAATGAAATGTGCCAACGACGCCAAAACTCAGCCATGTTGCGACTGAAATAAGGCACGTTGAAGTTGCGCATCAGTTTGATTCCAAACAATTTGGCAGTTCCTATTGCAATGTCGGAATAACCTGAAAAATCGCAATAAACCTGGAAAGTGAAGAAAATGGCAGCAAGCAGCAAAGTACTTCCATTTTGGGTGCTGTGACCTGAAAACACTTGGTCGACAAATATAGCACAGTTGTCAGCCACTACAATTTTTTTGAACAAGCCCCATAAAATAAGGCGCATACCGTCCGCAGCAGAATGATAGTTAAATGTTCGTTTTTTTAGGAATTGTGGCAATAAGTTTGTGGCTCGTTCGATAGGGCCAGCCACTAACTGGGGGAAGAATGAAATGAATGCAAAAAAGGCAATAATATCTTTGGTTGGTTCAATCTTACCCCTATATACATCGATAGTATAAGATAGTGCTTGAAAGGTATAGAACGAAATACCCACAGGAAGGATCACTTTTAGCAACAGGCCATCGGCTGAAAAGTGAAATAGCCGAGCAAATTCGGTGACGAAAAAATCGTAATACTTGAACAAGGCCAATATGCCTATATTGAGAAGGATATTGAGCCACATCCACAGTTTCGATTTTTGTTTTGAAGTGGCTTTTTTAATTAGGATACCACTGCCCCATGAACAGAAGGAGGTAAGTGCGATGAGTAGAAGGAAGCGCCAATCCCACCAACCATAGAACACATAGCTGGCCGCTACAATAAAGGCATTTTGTAGAAGCAATTGCCATCGCGACTTGCCTATACAGTAATCGAATAACCACCAATAAAGTAGAAAGACGATGGGAAGAAACAATGCAAACTGTATGGAATTGAAGAGCATACCAGCCTTGGTTTTCGCCGCAAAATTAGGTGTTTTTAAGGAGAAAATCTTTTGATTCAGTAAAAAATCGTATTTTCGCCCATTCAAAAGCAATCTTATCATGAATACCTATTCCATTGGAATCGACATTGGCGGCACCAACACCGACATTGGACTGGTGCGCGACGACGGCCGTGTGATGACCAAGAAAAATCTTCCCACCAACAAATATTTCGATGCATCCCTTTATGTGGCGGACATCTGCGAACAAATCAAATACTTAATGGCCGAAAACCATGTTGACACCATCGACGGCATCGGCATTGCGGCTCCGGCAGGCAACTACTATACGGGCTGCATCGAAAACGCCACCAACCTCAACTTCAAAGGTATCGTCAATCTTGGCTCGGAATTCCACTCGCATATCGACGTGCCTGTCGTCGTCTCCAACGACGCCAACGCCGCGGCTTACGGCGAACTTGTCTACGGTGGTGCCAAAGGCATGAAGCATTTCGTGATGTTCACCCTCGGCACGGGCGTGGGTAGTGGCATTGTCGTTGACGGCAAGCTGGTACACGGCAAGACTGGCGGCGCTGGTGAACTCGGCCACGCCATCCTCATCCCCGAAGGCCGTCCTTGCGGCTGCGGACGCAAAGGCTGTCTGGAGACCTATACCTCCGCTACGGGCATCCGCCGCACCGCACTCGAGATGATACAAGGCACCCCCGATTATGTAGGCGCGCTATCACAAGTGCCGCCCGAGGAGCTGACGAGCAAGATGGTGGGTGATGCTGCCAAATATGGCGACCCTTTGGCCATTAAGGTCTTTGAGAAGACGGGCTATTGGCTGGGCATCGCCATGGCTAATGCCGTGGCATTCAGCGGTCCCGAAGCCATCTTCTTGATGGGCGGTCCTGTTAAGGCCGGCGAAGTGTTGCTAAAACCCGCTCGCGAATCGTTCAAGAAACATCTGTGTTTCGTGTACGACGGCAGCGTTGACGTTCGCGTTTCCGAGTTGCCCGACAACGATGCTGCCATTCTTGGCGCTGCAGCGTTGGTGAAGGCTTGAATGGCGTTAAGATAAAAAAAGTTTGTATCGTGGATAGACAGTAAACTGATGATGTTTTCATCAGTGACGTGCCCTTATTTTCCTTTTCGGACTCGCTTTTTGGTACACTTTGATGTAATCAATGACCATCTCATCGGTACCGGTCCATTTGGTACCTCCGTGGCGATAATAGCTATCGATGGCGTAGTTCACTTTTAGGTACATGGGTCTTTGTGGAATGTTTTCCTTCTCGTGGTATTCGTTTATGACTATGCCGTCAAAATACCAAATCACATGGTCGGGCATCCATTCGCAGGCGAAGGTGTGGTATTCATCCAAGTCCGTGCTGTTGCTGGGTATGGTAGGATATACCCTTCCATAGCTGTTGTCGCGGTAGGTATTGTCAGTGTCATTATGATATAGGCCACAGGTATAGCATCTTTTCGACCCTATTCCAGGGGTGTTGCGATTGGGACCTTCCGGACTTGTAATCCACCAGCTGTACTCAAAAATATCTATCTCATCATAAAACTTCTTTCCTTCGACATCACTGGAATGTTGTAACCAAAATGCCGGAAATGCTCCTTTATGAGTAGGCAGCTTGCATCGGATTTCAAAATATCCATATTGGAACATCCTATCCTCTTCTTTTTTCACATAATGCTGTTTATAGTATTGCAGCGCTCCCGAGAAATAGAAACGACCGTCACTATCAGGATAGCCTTTGCCCCCGTTGGACTTTTTCATCCACTTAGGCAGGTAATAGTTGTTGCGATGGATGTTTATCGAATCGTAGTAAGCCACGAGATGCATGGTGTGGTCGGTCGTGTTGATTTGGCAGTTACCAAACTGGTAGATCTCGCGCTCGCCCTTAGGTGCTATGGTACCTAGATAGCTTTTCCAGCTGTAATCGCCTTCATTCAAAAAGCGTTTGGTATCCCATTCCCAATAGGAAGCTTTCTCATCGAATTGTTCATCCAGGACACATTTCCAGCTTCCATCGTTCAAGTTTATCTGAGCTTTTGCGCTTAGGCAAAGAAGCACTATGCTGCAAAGGAATAGTAGTTTTTTCATGGTTTTAGTTTTTTGTTTTTGAAATCTAGTAATCGTTTAGTTCTTAAAGTTTTTATCCAAGAAAGCTTGGGCTTCTTGCATGCCGCCGTCACGGGCTTTTTGCATGAGAAGCTTGGCGTAGGTTTGGTCTTTCTCCACGCCATCGCCAGTATAGTATATGATGCCGAGACGGTATTGAGCATTGGCGATATTGTGGTCGGCGGCTTGGGTGAGGTATTCCACTGCCTTTGTCATGTCTTTCTCCGTGCCAATGCCATATAAGTAGCAGTCGCCCATCTGAGAAATGGCATAAACGTTGCCAGCATCAGCCGCGTCTTTCCACCATTTGACGGCAGTCGCCTCATTTTTTTCCACTCCCATCCCATAAAAGTAGCAATTGCCAAGGTTCAACATGGCTTGTGCATCTTTGGCTTGTGCCCCTTTCTGGTACCACTCCAAGGCTTGTTTTGGGTCGGCGGTTACGCCAGTGCCCATGCGATAGTAATTGCCGAGTGAGTTATATGCTGGGCCGCTTTCTTGAGCAGCAGCCTTTCGAAACCACGCCAAAGCTTCTTTGGTATTTTGCTCCACACCCCAGCCCTTCTCGTAACATACACCATAGGCATATTGGAACTTGGCATCGCCTTGTTCGGCCTTGTAGCGAATGGAGTCGATCTGTGAAGCCACATGGTCTTCAACCGACATCTTTTGACCTTGAAGCTGACTGAAATCAAGCGGCATGCCTTCTTCCAGTTTCAGGACGGGACCGTTGGGATCACCCAAAGCAGTCGGGTCGACCCCACCTTTTTCTTGAATTTGTATTTGTTGCATTGGTGCGACGGGCACACCTTGAGGGATAAACACCTCTTTATTTTCGGTTGTGTCTTGTTCTTGCTTTTCTTTTTGTTCGCAGGCGACCAACAATAGCGCCATGGCGCCAAGGAGAAGGAGTTTCTTCATTTTGAATTGTATTTAGGTTGCAAAAGTACACATTTTTTTGATGTGTCATGGCAAGGAACGTCATTGCGAGGCATCATGATGCCTCGCAATGACGTAAGGTAACATCACTTGATTTGGAACCTCACGCCCAAATAGGCTCGGATGCCAGAAAGCGGTCCCCACACCATGGAAGCATCGAAGTCTTCGCTGTTCGGGTTGTCGGCTGAGATGATCGGGTAGTCCTGCTTGTAGTTGGTCAGGTTCTCGCCGCCGGCATAGAGTTCCCAGCACTTGCCCAACTTCTTGGTAACCTGCGCGTTCATAATGACATAGAAAGGCGAGCGCTCGATGTTCTGACCGTTGGCCACGGCTGTAGCGTTACCACTCAAGTCGGGCACGCGGCTGTCGCCATTGAACTGCGTCGTGAAGTCGAACTGCCAGGTACCAGGGGCATACGACATTGTCACCAAGCCTTTATAGCGGTTGACGAAAGGCTTCTCGCGCAGCGTGTCGTTGATGGTCATCTTCACGTCGTTGTAGCGGAAAGCCAAGGTTAGGTCGAAGTCCTTGAAGATCTCGCAGTTGGCTTCAATCTGGGCGCTGTTGGAGTACGACTTGCCGTTGAGGTTGTAGATGCGAATCTGGTGGGCGTCGGCATCGCGGTCGAGAACGATTTGGTTGACGAAGTCAGTGCGGTAGAAATCGGCGTTGATGACAATCTCGCGCCAACCGATGTCAATGCCTTTGGTCAGGTTGATGCCATAGTTCCAGGCCTCTTCCATCTTGGGCGTGTCGATAATGCGAATCTGTCGTGCCGAGGCCATCATGGTGGAGTTTTCGGCCAAGACATTAGGCGAACGATAGCCTTTTCCTGCAGAGGCCCTAATAGTCAGCTCGTCGTGGGTCTTGAAGCGTATGTGCAGACGAGGCGTGTAGAGCATCTTCTGGTAATAGCTGTTATAGTCGGCGCGGAAGCCGGCTATCACGCTCCAGTGGTGGTCGTCGTTGAAGACATATTCACCGAAAACGCCAGGCACATGCTCGATGCGTTGGAAGGTGCTGTCGTTAAGCGATTCATCATAGTTGTCGTAAGAATAACTCGCGCCCAAAGAATACTTGTGGTGTTCGTTCACCAGATAAGAATCGAAGAGCAGGTTGGCATAGTAGGACCATTGGGTGGCCTCATAATCCATCCTGCTGAAATAAACGGACTTCAAATCGTGGTAAACAAACTGCTGTTGGAAACCTAAGCTGGTATCGTCGCGGTCAAAGAGGAAACCTGTCTTCGAGAAGGCTTCATAACGTGTCGTATTGATGAGAAAGGTCGTGTTGTCGGAATCACCGCTGTGGTTGTGATGCATCATGCCGCCATAACGTTTTTCGCTCAATGCTTTCGCACCCCACATGCCTTCAAACCAATCATTGTTGGCGTAGTTATATCGCAAGAAAACGTTGCCTTGGGTTACCATGGGATCGTCAATAAAATGGTCGCCGTTGCCGTCCATCTGCATAAAGTTGTGATTGGCATGACCGAGGAGCATCATGCTACCGTTTTTCCCGACGTTCCAGCGTGTGTTGAAGTTGAGTTCGGTCATGGTCATCGTGCTACCGTAGAGTTTAAGGAACAGTTTCTCGCTCTCACCAGGCTCGGGTTTCTTGTAGTCGACATTGATTTGTCCGCTGATGGACTCGTAACCGTTTCTGACTGAGGATGTTCCCTTTGAAATCTGGATGGCATTCATCCATGTGCCCGGGACATAGTTGAGGCCAAATGCCGAGGCCAGACCTCGGAAATTGGGCATGTTTTCAGCCATCATCTGGGTGTAGAGGCCACTCAAGCCAAGCAGCTCGATTTGTTTGGCACCTGTGACGGCGTCGCTGTAAGCCACATCCACCGAGGCATTGGTTTCAAAACTCTCGGCAAGGCTGCAGCAAGCTGCGCGACGAAGACCTTCGGAGGATATTTCCTGTACGGCCATCGGCTTGATGGCAGAGATAAAAGATGCTTTTTGGCGGGATGCGACCTCCACTTCGTTGAGCATGTGGATGGAATGGAAAATATGGTCGTAATGGGCGGGTTCCATCATGTGGTGGACGGTGTCGTTCTCGTAGCTGATGCAGCTGAACACGAGACAGCCGATTTGATCGTGAAGCGGGATTTTATAATGTCCATTGGCGTCGGTCACTACGCCTTCGTTGACGATTTTCCAATACACGTTCACGCCAGGCAATGGCGTGCGTTGGCCGTTTTCGGCTTCTTCGTACACGGTGCCTTCGATGAACCCTTGGGCGAAAGCACTTGTGGCGAAGGCGAATAATAATAGGGTTATTAGGGTGAGTTGTTTGGTTTTCATTGGATTTGTATTTATGATTTATAAATATGTTGGGGAGGTTCCCCTTTGGGGAATGGAGATTCGTATTTGCTATAAACGCGGCGGCTTGTGGCGTTTCATTTACGCAAGTCTTTTCCGCCGCCGCAAAACACGATTAACAAACTACTCCATTCCCCGCAGGGGAATCTCATAGAGTCTTATCAGAAAACCAAAGGATTAAGCTTCAGCGAAGAGAAGAATACAATCCGTTCTCGCCCAGAAAGAAACTTGAGCGTTTTTCTTGAGGAAAGGTTGCTGAAGAGAGTGTTCTCTTGCGCAAAAATCTCCGACAAATCCAGATGGGGCAGGATGAAGGATTGCAGGCTGACAATTAGGTGTTTCTCAAACGAAAAAACAAAATTGTCGGTGAATTGGATTTTGCTTTCGAAGTCATCGCAGCAGCATTTGGCATCGAACTGCATGACATCGTGCGACAAAGCGGCTTCCATTTCATGCTCATGATGGTGACCCCAGCAATGCACGCAGTCGTCGGATGCATTGATAAGGCTACCTGTCGTATGGTGGTCTTCAGTGCAGTAATGGAACTTCACATCCCAACCGACCGAGACAAACAGCACGACAAGGGCCATCAAAAGGGAACCGATTTGCAGGATTTGTTTTTTCATGCCGCAAAATTACAAAAAGCAGTTGAATGTCAATCCAATTTTGTATTTTTGTCTCTTCAAAACCCACAACGATGGAAAATCCGAAATTTGTTATCGCCATCAACCGAGAGTTCGGTACGGGTGGCAGTGAAATCGCCTACAAACTCGGCGAGTTGCTTGGCATCAATGTTTACGACAAGGCTATTCTCGAAACCTTAACCTCCAAATTCAACCTGACCGTTGAGGAGATGCAGCACATCAAAGCTACCAAGACCAACTGGTGGAACGACTTCTGCCGGTTTTACCAACAATTTGGTGCTGTTGGTCGGGGTGGATACACCGCACCGGAAGACCGAGAAGTGACCTCTCAACAGATTTATCTAGCCGAAACACAAATTCTTCGCGACTTGGCTGCGCAGGAGTCATGTGTCATCATCGGCCGTTCAGGGTTCCACATCTTCAGAGACCATCCCTATGCCATGAAGATTTTCATCACCGCCGACAAAACGACCCGTGTGAAACGAGTGATGGAAAAATATGCTTTGGACGAAGACGCCGCCAGCAAGCGCATCGATAAAATCGACGATACCCGCGAAAACTATACAAAGACCGTCACCCAAGTGTCGCGCTATGATGCCCGCAATTACGACTTTGTGTTCAACGTCTCCCGGTTCTCCACTGATCTCGTGGCGCAGTTTCTGGCTGAAAACATCAGGAAAATGTTTCCATACCTTGTTGTAAAATAATACTTGAAATTAGTCCTTTTTCAAAACAATCAGGCTGTCTGAATGATTATTATGGACGGCCTTTTAGTGAAATCATACACAAAACCATGGCAGACGGATATCTGGAAAAACGCTATGAAGAGGTCTTTGGCAAGGGTGCCAAGAAGACCGTGGTCAAGCACACTTCATTAGAATCTATAATGGAGAAAAACCGCAGTTATCGCGGCTATGACCAAAGCTTTGTGGTGAAGCGCGATATGCTGGAGCGCATTGTGGCGGTGAACACAAAAATCGCCTCGGCAAAGAACCAGCAGGTGCTTCGCTTCAAGTTGGTGACCAAAGAAACGGGTGCCGACATCATTGTGCAAAACATGAAATTGGGTGGGTTGCTGCCCGAACTGCACCTCCCCTATCCTGGCACCGAGCCAGAAGCGTTTATCATCATTTGCAGCACCATTCCCGAAAACAAGTTTGTCGACATCGACCTCGGCATTGCCGCCCAAAGCATGCTACTGAAAGCCACCGAGATGGGCTTGAATGGCATCATGATTGGGGCCTTCAATAAGGCAAAGATTACAGAAGCCTTCAATTTGCCATACGAGCCGCTACTCATCTTGGCTATTGGCAAAGGCAACGAGATAATCAAGTTACAACCCGTGGATGCAGGCGAGAAACTGGCGTATTATCGTGATGAAAATGGGGTACAATTCGTTCCCAAGATTAAATGGGAACAGTTGATTATTGAATAGGTTTGTAGGGCTGTCGTAACCACGGCAGCCCTACAAGACCTAAAATTGTTATCTCCTTGTATAGGTGACGAATTTTATCCCCGTGTCATCTGTAGCAGTATAGAAATTGAGGACAAGGGTTTTTCCATCATCGCTCAAAATGAATCCTTCGGGGGGCTGTTCGTCCATATAGGTGCCGTCGCCATTCTTCGGAGTGATGGCACCTGTCTTTTTGCCATCAAAGGCATACTCGAAATCCATCGCGACATTTTCGAACTCGACAACGGGTTTTTCGTTTTTCTTTTGCGAAACAAGCTTTTCGATTAATAAACCTTCATTTTCGCTGTTGAACTGCAAAATGGAATGCCAAGTGTAAGTCACGCCGCCTTTGGTTCCTGTACCAGTGCCTTCCCAAACGCTACCAACAAGACTGTTGGATTTCTGTGAGCCATCCAACTTAAAGTAGATGGGAATTTGATAACTTACACGAACGGGCTTGCCTTCTTGTATTCCAGGCTTCCATTTCGGCATGCCTTTGATGACGCGGACGGCTTCTTCATCGCAACCGCCACCAATGCCTCGAAGCACTTTCACTTCACCGATGCTGCCGTCTTTCTCAACAACAAATCCGATGAATACTCTGCCTTGTATTTCCTTTTCTTTTGCTTCCTCTGGATAAACAACATTTTTACCCACATATTCCATTAGGGCACTTTCACCGCCAGGGAATTTAGGCATCTGCTCAACGATTTGATAAATGCTATCGTTGTCAGGTTCAGCAAGGAAACGGAAGCCTTGCTGGGGCGTGATATGGTAGACAACACCGTCCCCTTCCCCAGGCTCCGACTTGATGTGGAAACCTCCAGGAGCAGGATTGCCGTCCTTATCATAAGTGGCAAAAGAGACTTTGGTGCGCATCTTGCCGGTTTCCGGGTCCACTTCAGGTTCCCGCTTGATTTCGGTGTAGGAACCGTCTTCATTCATCATAACAGTGTCATTGACGGGAATCCTATCTTCATCGTCATATTCGTACATGACAATTTGATAGGTATCCGTATCCACTGGCGGATTAGGATTCACTTGTTTTTCTTGAGCAGTCACTTTCGTGTTGGCAATCATTAGGATAGCCAGCACCGGCAATGTAGCCAAGAGCCTCCACCAGAGGCCCTTGGCCTTTTCATTTCTTGTAATCATCTTGATTCTTTTTTTGGTAAGGATTAAACTGAAATTATTGCTCATTCCGCTGAAATCGACAGCCGTGCACTGCTGGAGAATCAGCATCATGTAGTTCTTTTTGTCAACGCCGGTGGCCACCACATCTCGGTCGGCTTGGTATTCGTGAAGACTCTGTAACTCCTTCTTATACAGATAGATGAAGGGATTGAACCAATTCAGGATCATCATCATCTCGGCGAAGAGGATGTCCCACGAATGATGATGCTCAATGTGGCTCATCTCGTGCCGCATGATGTCGGGGTCCACATTTTCGTTGGGGAAAAAGGCATAGCGGAAGAAGGAGAACGAACCTTGGTCGCGACCTGTGAACACCGCGGTGCAACCGTCCATCTTGCGCTTTGGCGAACGGATGATGAGCGCCACGAGTCTCCCCAGTTTGATGAGGAACAACAGCGTCATCACGCCAACACCTAATAGATAAATGCCGCCAATCACTTGCCACACACTGAAACGCGAAGGCGTGGCATCAGTTGTTACCGTCACTTCTGGCAAAACGGGCTGACCGTTGGGCGTGACGATGACTTCGCTGAGCATCATTCCGTTGAACATATTTTGTTTCAAGGTCGCCATCTGCGGCACTTCAATTCCAGAGAGCAAACCGAGCAAGGGCATGGCCAAGGCCAACAGCATGCTCGTCAGCAAGAAAAAGCGGTTGAAATACAGCCGGTTGCTGTTGCGAAACAAAAAGCAATACACCAACCAAAGCACCCCAACGGTGGCTGCGATAGGCAGCAGATGACCGATGATTAATTCTTGTGCGTTCATGGCTTATTTCCTTTCTTCGGTTATGGCTTCGTCGATCACTTTTTTCAGGGCTTCCAGCTCTTCGAGGCTGAAATTCTCCTTTTTGGCGAAAGCCGAAACGAGGTCTAAATAGGAATTGTTGAAATAGCGTTCCACCACGCTGCCGAGATAGCGCTGCGAGTATTCCTCCTTGCTGATGGCAGCCGAGTAGCGGTTGGCGCGACAGAAGGTCTCGTGTTTCACGAAGCCCTTATTTTCCAAGATCTTGATGACGGTCAGTACGGTGTTGTAGGCCGGCTTGGGCTCGGGGAAGGCCGCCATAATCTCGTTGGCGAAGCCCTGGCCGATGCTCCAGATGACTTGCATCACTTGTTCCTCTCCTTTGGTTAACTCTTTCATATTCTTTGTTTTTATGATTAATCAATAGTTGATGTTCATGGTTTTGCTGATTTGGATCAATCGCATCTTTTCTTCATCCGACAACACGAAATCATTGTCACGCAAGATAAGGATGTCCATCTCTGGCTTTTCCACGAGTTCCCACGGGAAGCGCTCCAGCAGGTTATGTTCGGCGTCGAACTCATAGAGAGCCTTCATCTTCGACAAATCGGGCAAGTCCAACAAATGGTTGAAACCTACGCCAAAGCGTTCTATCGAGTCCATTTCCGTAATCCATTCGGGCAAGAAATGCAATTCGTTGTGGTGGATATAGAAATACTTCAGGCGCTTCAAGTTACGCAAAGTGTCTGGAATCTCCTCGATTTTGTTGAACGACAAGAAAAGTTGTTGCAGGTTATCCATGTTGCCAATGAAATCAGGGATTTCCGTAATCTTGTTCTTGTAAAAATCCAGGTGTTTCAAATTCTTGAAACCAGCCAATTCATCCGGGATGGTCTCAAATGCGTTGTCATAGAAAATTAGGTATCTAGCTTGTTTTAGTTCTGCAAACGACTTGGGCAAGGCGGAGAGTTGGTTCTTTGACAAGTTTAGGCTTTCGCATTGCAACACACCAACATTGTCGGGGAGTTTCTTGATGCCATTGCCTGCCAACAGAACATCTTCTACCTTCGACAAACGGCGGATATCCCGTCTTTTCAAATTCAGTTTGTTGAAGTTCAAGTTGATTTCCTCAAGACTATCCAGCTTAGTGAGCCATCTTGGAATATGTTTAATCTGGTTGCCTTCCAAGTTCAGCCTTTGCAGATTTTTGCAATGTTTGATGCTCGAAGGAATCCGGTCAAGACCACAGTTGGTCAGCGAGAGCACTTCGATCTTATTGTCTTTGGGAATGTCAAGATCGTATACTTCGGCCCTGACGACTTCAAACATAGTCACCGAATCAGGGACATAAGTCACATACTTGACTCGTTGAGTCGCGCATGAGGTGAATAATCCCATCACCATTAATAATACTATGTGTCGTTTGATAGCCATTTTGATAGGTCTTGACGCTGCAAATATAGATAACTTTTTGAATATACAACTAAAAAATTAGTTTAATTATTGTATTTTTCGGTAAAAATTTTCTATATATTTGATTTTCAATAGATTTTAAATAATTATTATTGAAAGATTTCTTGCGAAGCAATCCTTAAACCAGTTTTTTTCAGAAAAATGCATCTATTTTCCCAAAATGTTGTATTTTTGCAGCCGCAATTGAGAGGCCACTTTAGCTCAGTTGGTAGAGCAACGCATTCGTAATGCGTAGGTCGTTGGTTCGAGTCCGACATGTGGCTCAGGATACAAAAAAATGAGAACCTGCAGGTTCTCATTTTTTTGTATCTTTGCGCCTGCTATGTCTGCACCAAACAAATTGATAGAGAAAATCGAAGGCTTCACGCGGAAGTACTACCTCAACCGCCTGATACAAGGCGTGTTGGTGGGTGCCGTGCTGTGGATTGTCTTCTATCTGCTCATCAACGGGTTGGAATACTTCTCATGGTTTCCGCCCAAGGGGCGCTTTGTGCTTTTGCTGTTTTTGCTGGCAGGTAGTGCTTTTGTCTTGGTGTATCATTTCTTCATCCCTCTCGTCAACCTCATCCGATTCCGAAAGAAGATGTCGGTGGAACAAGCCTCGGTGATGATCGGCAAGTTCTTCCCTGAAATCAAGGACAAGCTGCTGAACACCATTCAGCTGAGTAATCAGATGGAGGCATCTAAGGCCGGCCCTTCGACAGGCTCAGGGACCTCTGATGACAATGCTCTCTTGGCAGCCACTATCGAGCAGCGTAGTGCACGCCTCTCCCCTATCCGGTTTTCTGATGCTGTCGATTTGCGTGGCAACTTGAAGTATCTTGGCATCTTTTTCGGTTCGCTCCTTATATTAATTGCCTTAATGGTGTTTTTGCCCTCGTTTGCTGTACAACCCACCCAGCGTATCGTCAATTATGAACAGCATTTTGAGAAGCCCCTACCCTATCAGGTGGAAATCGAACAAGGCGACATCGAGACAACACAAGGCAAGGAGGTGAAGTTCAATATCCGTGTCACGGGCGACCGCATCCCCGACGCCTTCTATGTGAAGAGTGAGTTAGGACAACAACTGATGACCAAAGGCTCGGCCAACGATTTCAGTTATACTTTCAAGAATCTTTTCAACGATTTGACCTTTAATGTCATTGGCGGTGACTACACCAGCCGTTCCCTGCATATCACGGTGCACCCCAACCCTACCTTACTCTCTTACCGTTGCGAGATACACTATCCGGCATATATCCATCGTGCCAACGAAACCCTTGAGGGCAAGACGAGATTCATTGTCCCACAAGGCACTAGACTCATCTTCAACTTCTCCACCCGCGACACCGAGCAAATGACCGTCAGCCGCGACTCGTTGACTACCGACTTGACGGCAGACGACGACATCTTTGAATACCAGTTCGTGGCGGCTCAATCCACCAAGTTTGATGTGCAGGTGCAAAATACTTGGAACAACAGCATAGAGCCCCTACCCTTCTCTGTTGATGTCATCCCCGATGCTTATCCTGACATCCGTGTGGAATCGTTCGACGAGCAACTCTCTGACGATGTCTATTTCTCGGGCCTTGTCACTGATGATTACGGCTTCTCGCGCCTGACTTTCAATTGCATTGTCAAGGAACCCATCGAAAAAAGTATAGTTAAGACGGTACCCTTGGACCTCAAACAGACCCGCACTTCTTTCTTCTACCAGTTCAACATGGATAGCCTCGGTATCATGCCTGGGCAGAATATGGAGGTCTATTTTGTGATTTGGGACAACGACGGCTTCCATGGTCCCAAATCAAAACGCTCGGAAACTTTCACCTATTATAAGCCTTCGGAGTCGGCCTTGGACAGCATCGCCAATGAGCAGTCGGAAGACATCATGGAGCGATTGCAGGAAAAGTCGCAAGAGGCCGACAAGTTGCAAGACGAGATTGAAAAGATGTTGCAAGACCTTATCCAGAAGAAAGACTTGGACTGGTCGGATAAAGAGAAGATGAAAGACCTGTTGGAAAAACAGCAACAGATTCAGGATGAATGGAACAAGTTGCAGGAGGAGCAGGAAAAGCTGGAAGACTTCATGAAAGAGCACGACTTGGGCAACGAAGACCTCATCAAGAAGCAAGAACAAATAAACAAGCTTTTCGATGAAGTGATTCCAGAAGAGCTTCGCAAGATGATGGAGCAGATCGACAAGTTGCTTGAAGAAATGCCGCGCGAACAAATGCAGCAGCTGATGCAGGACATCAAAAAAAACAACCAGTCCATGCAAGAACTGCTCGACCGCAATCTGTCCCTTTTGGAGCAACTCAAGATGGAAAAAGACCT
>JAEEGK010009355.1_pt1 | contig 22896 bp, 14 predicted proteins | sample 8958771 | NCBI WGS metagenome assembly JAEEGK01 (sample SAMN16246547, study PRJNA631951) | gut metagenome | biome: gut microbiome; feature: rumen; material: SC-attached | host: Bos | place: Iran: Karaj | collected 2018-10 | reverse complement strand
GGTGAAATATGTCCGATGCTCAGGCCGGAGGTGCCGCCGCTGAAGCGGCCGTCGGTCAGCAAGGCGCAGGCCTTGCCCAGATGCATCGATTTGATGTACGAAGTCGGGTAGAGCATTTCCTGCATGCCGGGACCGCCCTTCGGGCCTTCGTAGGTGATGACGACGACGTCGCCGCTGCCTACCTTGCCGCCGAGGATGCCCTCGCAGGCCGCCTCCTGGGAGTCGAACACGCGGGCCGGGCCCTCGAAATGGAAGATGCTCTCGTCCACGCCGGCCGTCTTGACGATGCAGCCGTCCTGGGCGATGTTGCCGAAGAGGACGGCGAGGCCGCCGTCGCGCGTATAGGCGTGCGCCACGTCGCGGATGCAGCCCGCGGCGCGGTCGGTGTCGAAACTGTCGTAGAACGTGCTCTGCGAGCCGAGCTGGATGTTGAAGCGGCCGCAGGGCGCCACGCGGTAGATCTCGCGCGCCTCGTCCGTGCAGTTCGGCGAGAGGATGGAATAGCGGTCGAGCTCCTCGGCGAGGGTCAGGCCGTCCACGCGGCGCAGCGAGGTGTCCACCAGGCCCGCGGCGGCGAGCTCGGCGAGGATCGCCACGATGCCGCCCGCCCGGCCCACATCCTGGATGTGGTACTTGGCGGTGTTGGGGGCCACCTTGCAGATGCAGGGGACCTTGCGGGACAACGCGTCGATGTCGGCCATCTTGAAGTCGGCGCCGGCCTCGTTGGCCACGGCCAGCAGGTGCAGCACCGTGTTAGTGGAGCCGCCCATCGCGATGTCGAGCGTCATGGCGTTGAGGAACGCCGCGCGCGAGGCGATGCTGCGGGGCAGCACGGACTCGTCGCCGTCCTTATAATACTTATAGGCATTCTCCACGATCTGGCGCGCCGCCTTGCGGAAGAGCTCCGCGCGCATCGCGTGCGTGGCGAGGATGGTGCCGTTGCCGGGGAGGGCCATGCCGAGGGCTTCGGTCAGGCAGTTCATCGAGTTGGCCGTGAACATGCCCGAGCAGCTTCCGCAGGTCGGGCAGGCGTGGGCCTCGATCTCGGCCACGTCGGCGTCGCTCACGGACGGGTCGGCGGACTTGACCATCGCATCGATCAGGTCCAGCTTGGACTCGCCCAGCACGCCGGCCTCCATCGGGCCGCCGGACACGAAGATGGTGGGGATGTTGAGCCGCATCGCGGCGATGAGCATACCCGGCGTAATCTTGTCGCAGTTGCTGATGCACACGAGAGCGTCCGCCTTGTGCGCGTTGACCATATATTCTACGCTGTCCGCGATGATGTCGCGGGAAGGGAGAGAATACAACATGCCGTCGTGGCCCATGGCGATGCCGTCGTCCACCGCGATCGTGTTGAATTCGGCAGCGAAACAGCCGAGCTTCTCGATCTCGGCCTTGACGATCTGTCCCGCCTCGTGGAGGTGGGTGTGCCCGGGAACGAACTGCGTGAAGGAATTGGCAATGGCGATGACCGGCTTGCCGAACTGGCTCCGCTTCATCCCGTCCGCCATCCACAGCGCGCGGGCTCCGGCCATTCTACGGCCTTCGAAGGTTACACTACTACGATAATTCATAACTAACTACGGGGTATAGTTCCCCCACTACCGGTTACGAAGCTCGGCAATTTTTGTGGAAAAAGCAAGGAAAGGTGAAAAATATTTTGAAAAAATCTTAAAAATGCTTTACTTTGGGGTGGAACAAACGCGTTAGTTAGTTATGAAGATCCTGAAATTCGGCGGTTCTTCGGTGGGCACACCGGAGAGCATCCTCAGAGTAAAAGAAATCGTCAGTTCCCGCCAGGAACCCTCCATCGTCGTCGTATCCGCCCTGGGCGGGGTCACGGACCAGCTGATCCGGGCCTCGCGCCTCGCCGCGTCCGGCGACACCGCGTTCCGCGACGAGGTCGCGCAGCTGCGTGCGCGCCACCACAGCGTCTGCGAAGCGGTGGTGGACAAGACCCGCTGCAAGTCCGTAGAAGCCGAAATGGACGGCCTTCTGGACCAGCTGGAGCGCATCTGCGAAGGCATCTACCTGCTCCAGGTCCTGCCGCCCAAGACGGCCAGCGAGGTGCAGAGTTTCGGCGAGCGCCTCTCTTCGCGCATCGTCACCGCCGCCCTTCCCTGCGCGCTCCGCTACGACGCCGTCGACTTCATCAAGACGCGCCGCCACGGCCTGCTCAACGAAGTGGACCAGGGTCTCACTTTCGACCTGATACAAAAGACTTTCCAAGGCTGGAGCTCGGCCGGCGCCACGGCCGTCGTGCCCGGTTTCATCGCCTCCGACGCCGTCTCCGGCGAGATCACCACGCTCGGCCGCGGCGGTTCGGACTACACCGCCAGCCTCATCGCAGCGGCGCTCGACGCCGAACTGCTTGAAATATGGACAGATGTGGACGGTTTCATGACCGCCGACCCGCGCATCATCAAGACTTCCTACGTCATCGACGAGATGACCTACGAAGAGGCGATGGAGCTCTGCAATTTCGGCGCGAAAGTCATCTATCCGCCGACCCTCTACCCGGTCTGTGCGAAGGGCATTCCGATTCTCATCAAGAATACTTTCAATTTGAAAGCAAAAGGGACGATCGTGAAGAAAACCGTCGCTCCCGGGACCACTTCCATCAAAGGTATTTCGTCCATCGACGACATCGCACTTATCACGCTTTCCGGCACGTCCATGGTCGGCATCGTGGGTGTGGACAGCCGCATCTTCGCCGCCCTCGCGCAGGAGCAGATCAGCGCCTTCCTCGTCAGCCAGTCGGCTTCCGAGACGGGCATCTCCATCGGCGTGAGCAAGGGCGACGCCGCCCGCGCGCAGGAAGTCCTCTCCGAGTCCTTCGCGCGCGAAATAGAAAGCGGAGCGATCAACCCGGTCGAGGTGCGCGACGAGCTCGCCGCCGTGGCCGTGATCGGCGAGAACATGAAGCAGCACGCCGGCATCGCCGGCAAGCTCTTCACCACCCTGGGCCGCAACGGCATCAGCGTGATCGCCCTCGCGCAGGGCGCCGCCGAGTCCAACATCTCCTTCATCGTGGACCGCCGGCAGCTGCGCAAGTCGCTCAACGTCATCCACGACAACTTCTTCCTGTCGGAGTACCAGGAGCTCAACCTCTTCGTCTGCGGCATCGGCACCGTGGGCGGCCGCCTGATCGCCCAGATCGCCCGGCAGCAGGAGACGCTCAAGCGCGACCGCGGCCTCAAGATCAACATCGTGGGCATCGCGCGCAGCACCCGGGCCGTCTTCGACCGCGCCGGCATCGACCTGTCCCGCTGGCAGGACGCCCTGGCGCAGGACGGCATCGAGATCGACCCGCAGCGCCTCAAGGAAGAGATCATCGGCATGAACATCTTCAACTCCGTGTTCGTGGACTGCACCGCCAGCCCGGCCGTGGCCGCGCTGTACGGCGATTTCTTCGACCACGGCATCTCCGTGGTGGCGGCCAACAAGATCGCCGCTTCCTCGGACTACGCCAATTACCGCCGCCTCAAGGACCTCGCGCGCAAGCGCGGCGTCAAGTGGCTCTTCGAGACCAACGTGGGCGCCGGCCTGCCGATCATCAACACGATCAACGACCTGTGCAACTCCGGCGACCGCATCCTCAAGCTCGAGGCCGTCCTGAGCGGCACGCTCAACTTCATCTTCAACACCCTGTCGGCCGACATCCCGTTCAGCGAGACCGTCCGCATGGCCCGCGAGCAGGGCTTCTCCGAGCCCGACCCGCGCATCGACCTCTCCGGCAAGGACGTCATCCGCAAGCTCGTCATCCTCTCCCGCGAGGCAGGATATGAAGTAAACCAGGAGGACGTCGAGGCCAACCTCTTCATCCCCAAGGAGTTCTTCGACTGCTCCGAAGAGGAGTTCTGGGCCAAGCTCCCCTCCCTCGACGCAGGGTTCGAGGAGCGCCGCCGCAAGCTGGAGGCCGAAGGCAAACGCTGGCGTTTCGTGGCCAAGATGGAGGACGGCAAGTATTCCGTCTCCCTGCAGGCCGTGGAGAACCAGCACTCCTTCTACGTGCTGGACGGCTCCAACAACATCGTCCTGCTGACCACCGAGCGCTACAACCGCCATCCGATGCTCATCCAGGGCTACGGAGCCGGCGCAGACGTGACGGCCGCCGGTGTGTTCGCCGACATCATGAGCATCGCAAACATTTGACGGACAAAAGTATATGAAGAAGATCAAAGTATTCGCCCCCGCCTCGATCGCCAATCTCGGCTGCGGATTCGACGTGATGGGCATGGCCCTCGACGAAGTCGGGGACGTGCTCGAGATGACCCTCGACGAGTCGGGCTCCGGCATCACCATCTTCAACGACACCGACGTTCCCCTGCCCGCCGACCCGGAGAACAACGTCGTCACGCCCGTCATCCGCAAGTTCTTCGAGATGACCGGCCACGCCGGCGCCGTGGAGGTCCGCATCGTCAAGAAGATCTATCCCGGCTCCGGCATCGGCTCCAGCGCCGCATCCAGCGCCGCGGCCGCCTTCGGCATCAACGAGCTCTTCGGGGCGCCGCTGTCTGAGGAGGACGTGGTCGTGTGCGCGATGGAGGGTGAGAACCTCGCCAGCGGCGGCTACCACGCCGACAACGCGGCTCCGGCCGTGATGGGCGGCATCACCCTGATCCGCGGCTACGAACCGCTGGACATCATCAAGCTGCCCGTCCCGGGCAACCTTTATTGTCCCGTCATCCACCCGCACCTGATGGTCTCCACCAAGGAAGCGCGCAGCATCCTCCCCAAGGAGATCCCGATGCACACCGCCGTGACCCAGTGGGGCAACGTAGGCGGCCTGGTGGCCGGCCTCTGCACCGGCAACATCGAGCTGGTCGGCCGCGCGATGCGCGACGCCGTGGCTGAGCCCTACCGCAAGCAGTTCATCCCGGGCTTCGACGAGCTGCGCGCCAAGCTGCTCGGCGCCGGGGCCCTCGCAATGAACATCAGCGGCTCGGGCCCGTCCGTGTTCGCCCTGGCGAACCGCGCCGACATCGCCCAGCGCGTCGGCTCCATCATGGAGCGCCATTTCGCCCAGCAGGGCATCCTGTCCGAGACCTATGTCGTCAAGGTGTCCAACAAGGGCGCCCGCCTGATCGCCTAGTCCTATGAAGTACTACAGCACCAACGGGAAAGCCTCCCCGGCCAGCCTCGAGCAGGCCGTCGTCCGCGGCCTGGCCGAGGACCGGGGGCTCTATATGCCGGAGCGCATCGCCGTCCTTCCGGCTTCGTTCTTCGACAACATCCAGACGATGACCTTCCAGGAGATCGCCTGCACGGTGGCGGACGCCTTCTTCGGCGAGGACATTCCCGCGGAGGAGCTGCACCGCATCGTGGAGGAGACGCTCTCCTTCGACTGCCCCGTGGTCCCCGTGACGCGGAGCATCGGGGCGCTGGAGCTCTTCCACGGCCCCACCCTCGCCTTCAAGGACGTCGGCGCGCGCTTCATGGCCCGCCTGCTGCGCCATTTCACGCAGCATACCGACGACAAGCGCACGATCCACGTGCTCGTGGCCACTTCCGGCGACACGGGCAGCGCCGTGGCCAACGGCTTCCTCGGCGTGGAGGGCGTCCACGTGCACGTCCTCTATCCCAAGGGCAAGGTCAGCCCCATCCAGGAATGCCAGTTCACCACCCTCGGGCACAACATCACCGCCCTGGAGGTGGACGGCTGTTTCGACGACTGCCAAGCCCTGGTCAAGAGCGCCTTCATGGACGCGGAGCTCACTTCCCGCCTGCGCCTGACCTCCGCCAACAGCATCAATGTAGCGCGCTTCCTGCCGCAGGCGTTCTACTATTTCCACGGCTACGCCCAGATGAAGCGCCTCGGCCTGGCCGGGCAGCTGGTCGTGTGCGTGCCGAGCGGCAACTTCGGCAACCTCTGCGCCGCGCTGTTCGCCAAGCGCATGGGCCTGCCGGTCAAGCGCTTCGTGGCGGCCAACAACGCCAACGAAGTCTTCTTCGACTACCTGCAGACGGGCAGATACGAACCGCGCCCGAGCATCCCCACGCTCGCCAACGCCATGGACGTGGGCGACCCGAGCAACGCCGCCCGCATCTTCGAGCTCTACGGCCACGACTGGGCGGCCATCAAGGCCGACATCTCCGGCGCCGTGTGCTCCGACGAACAGATCCGCCAGACGCTGCGCTTCTGCCGCGAGCAGTACGGCTACCAGCTCGACCCGCACGGTGCGTGCGGCTTCCACGCCGTCTACCACCACCTCGAGCCGGGCGAATCCGCCCTGCTCTGCGAGACGGCGCATCCCGCCAAGTTCAAGGACACCGTCGAGGCGGCCACCGGCCAGCCGGTCGAGATTCCGTCCCGCCTCGCCGCCTTCATGAAGGGCACCAAACAGAGCGTCCCGATGGGGCGCGACTATGCCGACTTCAAGCGTTATTTATCAGAAATTCAGTAAGTTAAAATAGAACAAAGCAATGAAAGTAGCTATCGTAGGTGCAAGCGGAGCCGTGGGACAGGAGTTCCTGCGGGTCCTCGACGAACGCAATTTCCCCATGGACGAACTGGTTCTCTTCGGCTCCGAGCGGAGCGCCGGGACCAAGTACACCTTCCGCGGGAAGGAGTATGAAGTCAAACTTCTCCAGCACAACGACGACTTCAAGGGCGTGGACTACGCCTTCGTGTCCGCCGGTGCCGGTACCTCCAAGGAATTCGCCGAGACCATCACCAAGCACGGCGCCGTGATGATCGACAACTCCAGCGCCTTCCGCATGGACCCCGACGTGCCCCTCGTGGTGCCTGAGTGCAACGCCGAGGACGCCCTCAACCGTCCGCGCGGCATCATCGCCAACCCCAACTGCACCACCATCATGATGGTCGTCGTCCTCAAGCCGATCGAGGCCCTCTCCCACATCACCCGCATCCACGTGGCGAGCTACCAGTCCGCCTCCGGCGCCGGTGCGCAGGCCATGGCCGAGCTGCAGCAGCAGTACAAGGAGATCGTCGAGGGCAAGCCCGTGACGGTCAAGAAATTCGCCTACCAGCTGGCCTACAACGTCATCCCGCAGATCGACGTGTTCCAGGACAACGGCTACACCAAGGAGGAGATGAAGATGTTCAACGAGACGCGCAAGATCCTCCACTCCGACGTGCGCTGCTCCGCGATGTGCGTGCGCATCTCTTCGCTGCGTTCCCACTCCGAGGCCGTGTGGATCGAGACCGAGAAGCCGCTGAGCGTCGAGCAGGTCCAGGCCGCCATCGCGGCCGCCCCGGGCGTGACGCTGCAGGACGACCCGTCCACGCAGACCTACCCGATGCCGCTCTTCACCGGCGGCAAGGACGACGTGTACGTGGGCCGCGTCCGCAAGGACCTCGCCAACGACAACGGCATCACCCTCTGGCTCTCCGGCGACCAGATCAAGAAAGGCGCCGCCCTCAACGCGGTGCAGATTGCAGAATACCTGATTTCCAAGAAATAATGACTGAAGGAAAAGCCATCCTGCTCCTCCACTGTCCCGACCGTCAGGGCATCATCGCCGACGTGACGGGATTCATCACGCGCAACCACGGAAACATCGTCTATCTCGACCAGTACGTGGACACGGTCGAGGGGCATCTGTTCATGCGCGTCGAGTGGGAGCTGAAGGGCTTCTTCATTCCGCGCGACCATATCCAGGAAGTCATCGACGAGCTCTTCAAGGAGCGCTACGAGATGACCTCCAACGTCTATTTCAGCGACGAGAAGCCGCGCATGGCCATCTTCGTGAGCAAGATGAGCCACTGTCTCTACGACCTGCTCGCCCGCTACCGTGCGGGCGAATGGGACGTGGACATCCCCTGCATCATCTCCAACCACGAAGACCTGCGCTACGTCGCGGACCAGTTCGGCATCCCCTACTACGTGTGGAGCATCCTGCCGGACAAGTCCAACCGCGAGCAGGTGGAGCGCGAGGAGATGGAGCTCCTGAAGAAGGAAAACATCAGCTTCATGGTGCTCGCGCGCTACATGCAGGTGATCAGCGACGAGATGATCGAGCGTTATCCGCACCACATCATCAACATCCACCATTCCTTCCTGCCCGCCTTCATCGGGGCGCGGCCCTACCACCAGGCGTACGAGCGCGGCGTCAAGATCATCGGCGCCACGAGCCACTACGTCACGCGGGAGCTGGACGCCGGCCCGATCATCGAGCAGGACGTCGTGCGCATCACGCACAAGGACACCCCCGACAGCCTGGTGCTGAAGGGACGCGACCTGGAGAAGATCGTGCTCAGCCGTGCCGTCACCAAGCACATCGAGCGCAAGATCCTGACCTACAAGAACAAGACGATTATTTTCGGCTGACGGGCAGGATCCGCCCGTCCAGCCAGGCTGTCACCTGGGCGATCTCGCCCTCCGTACAGAGATTCAGGGCATTGAAACACACGAATTTGCGCGTCTGGTCCGCTTGGAAGGCGCGCAATTTCTTTGTGACGTAGCCGCGCCCGCCGCGGCGCTTGAAGAGCATCCCGGCCGCCGTGTCGGAGATCAGGCACACGCGGCCCTGGCGCTCCATGTCCAGATAGAACGGCTCCTGCACCTCGAACTGCGCCACGCTGCGGAACTTGTCCTGCAGGTTGACGGCCACCATGTCCGGGCGTTCTTCCGCCCAGCGCTCGAACCAGCTCTTGCACATCGCGCAGGGCGTGTGGCCCAGGTTCAGGATGTGGTCTCCCCCGCCCATCAACTCCAGCGCACGCAGCATCGACAGCTTGTAGCCCACGTGCTGCGGGCGCAGGCGGCGGAGCAGGCGCACGAACCACGCGGGGAGACGCTTGGCGTAGCAGACGAAGCGGTCGCCGCGGAAGAAGTCCTCCGGCTGCGTCGGGCGCACCAGCATCACGTCGTCGTTGGTATAGATGAAATGTTCGGACAGGTCCGGGATGTTCCAGATCAGAGTGTCGATGGAATTGGAGTTGAAGGTGGGCAGCGCATCTTCGCGGCCGCGGAAAATGACGCGATGGTCCACGGTCACCACGTCGTCCACCCGCTCCGGGAAATGCTCGCGCAGCATTGCGCCCAGGTCGGGGTCCTGCCCGTCCGTGACGATGAAGATCTTGCGCACGAACGGCGCGAAACGCAGGATCGAGGCCACGCACCAGCGGATTTCGCCCACCGAAGCGTAGCGGCTGGAGCCGCCCACTTCTTCGTTGGTCAGCGCGTCGCCGCTGGCATAGCGGGCCCGGCGCGCCGCCAAGACGGGATCACTTCCGTCCACCCAGGGCAGCACGACGTCGATCGGTTCCATGGCGGCAGGATCAGGGATGTTCGGGAAGGAGCTTGATGAAGCTGATCGTCCGGCCGCAGGTGATGCCTTCGCGGCGGGCGGAGAAGAAGGTCTGGTCGAGATAGGAATCAATGCCGGCCCACTGGATGCTGGCGGCGGGCACACCCGCCTCCTCCAGCAGCCAGCGGTTGGCCTTGAAGAGGTCGAGGTGATGGCCGTCGGCCATCGGGACGCCCGTGTAGCCGGGATGGAAGGTCCAGATGTCGTCCAGCGGGAAATTCTGCTCCTTGAAGAACTGCACGACCTCCTCGCCCACCTGGAAGCTGTCGGGACCGATGGCGGGCCCGAGGACCGCCCGGATATCGCCGGGGACGCAGCCGAACTCGGATTTCATCACGAACAGGACCTTCTGGCTGATGCGCTGCACCGTGCCCTTCCAGCCGGAATGGATGGCGGCCACCACGCGGCGCCGGGGGTCGTAGAGGAGGACAGGCACGCAGTCGGCCGTGTGGACGCCGATGGCGACGCCGGACAGGCCGGTCACCAGCGCGTCGTAGCCGTCCAGCTCTTCCTTGCGCGTGTCGGGACGGTCCACCACGGCCACACGGAAACCGTGGACCTGGTGCGCCTGGATGACAGGATATGGAAGCTTGGATTCGCGGCGGGTCGAGAAAGCCTCGACGCCCGGGCCGAGATCATACTGGATAGACGTGTCTAGGGTCATAGCAGACACAAATATACTGAAAAAAACGCTAACGGCGAACACGCAGGACCGAAATGCCCAGCGCCCGGGCGTTCGCCCGCAGGTAGGCTTCCAGCGTACGGGGCTCGACGACAACCTTTTTCGCGGAAGTCGACGCGTGGATGAAAGTCAGGCGGTCGCCGGGCTTCTCGCGGTACGCGATCACGACGTGGGAGTAGTCCAGCCCGTCGACCGAAGTCGCGATGCAAAGGATGTCGCCGCTCTGGATGCGGTCCTCCACGGCGGCCAGCCCCTCTTTCGGGATATAGAAGCGCGGCATCGCGCTCACGCGCGCTTCCATGGCTCGGATGCGGCCGCGGTTGTCTTTCGCGTATTGCGATTCCCCTTTCAGGGGCGCGTAGCTGTCAGGATGCTTGGACATGAAGTCGATCTCGCGGGCGTCCCGGACGCCGCCCAGCGCCTCGCTGAGGTCTTCGAACACGCCCGTCTGCTCGCCCTGCCGGATCCACTCCGTGGTGTAGTGCAGGCGCGAGGCATAGCCGTCCACGACGCCGTCGCGGTAGCGCGTGCCCTGCAGCGTCTGCGCCAGGTCCTCGAAGGTGGCCTGCGCGCCTTTGCGCTGCACGGTGCGCACGAGGCCCAGGCAGGTCTCGGCGAAAAGGATGCAGTCGGTCCGGGTGAGGTAGATGCGGAGCCGCTCCTCGCGGCCCTCCTGCGTGCCGGCCTCGTAAGGCTGGCCCAGCAGATGCTTCGCCGCGCGGACCATCTGCGCGCCGGGCGCCTCCTGGGGCGCGGCGGCGAGCTCCCGGAGCACGGTCTCCCCCAGCGCGATGTCGTCCGCCGTGGACGCATAGTCCTGGGCGGACGCCGCCAGCGGCAGCAGAAGCAGGAGCGTCAGCAGGAAACGTCTCATTTCTCTTTGATCATAGCCTTGCCGGTGCGGCCGTCGATGCAGATCTGCAGGTCCTCCTCGAAATGCACCTGGCGCAGGAATTCCGTCTCGAACGACGCGGGCATCGCGTCGAGCCGCGCCGTGTCGAAGCATTCACCTTCGCGGGCATAGGGATTGACGTTGACGTAGCCGGCATTGAAGGAAGTCATGTTCTGGAAGAAATGCGTGCCCTGGCTCGGGTCCACGCGGAAATTCTCCAGGCAGCACTCCACGATGGCGCGCGCCTCGGAGATGTCGCTCCACTGCACGGGCACGCCCAGCGACGGGATGCTGGAGCCCCAGCGGCCGTATCCCACGAGGACGTAGTTGAGACCGGCCGTGCGCATCTGCGCGTTGAGCTCCTTGAGCTCGGCGGCCATCTGCTGCGTCTTCATCACGTCGAAGGCGGATTCCTTGAGGTACACGACGTCGCGCACGCCGCTGATCCAGCCCGGACCGATGGCGCTTCCGGAGCGCACCAGCGCGCCGGAATCGTCGATCTTGGACCAGTCCACTTCGGCGCCCAGGCCGTCGGACGAGATGGGGCGCACCTGCAGGACGTTGAAGATGGCGGGGCTGTCGGCCGCGACGTCCAGGTTGACGGCGAACTCGATCTCGACGCCGCACTTCACCTCCTTCTGCATGATGTCGAGCAGCTCGATGAGGATGGCGGAGAGCGGGAAGGTGTTGTATTTCAGGATATGGGCGAAGGTGACGAATTTCGGGCCCTGCGGGGCCGGAGAGTCCACCATGCGCATATTTTCGTAGTCATACGTGGAGACCACGCGCGAGAAGCTGCGGAACTTGCCGCAGTCCGTGACCGGGATGCGGTCGAGGTTGACCGCGTCGTCGACGGAGGTCTTGAACTTGTCGGGCTGGAGGTCCAGCGCGAACATGCCCTGCTGCGTCTCGGTCATCGTCAGCTCGGGCGTGGAGGTCTGCAGGACGTTGCGCGGGTATTTCGGGGAGAAGCGGAGCACCTGGTCGCCGTCCACGACGGCCTTGCCCAGGCCGAAGGCGATCTTGGCCACGCCGTCCTCCGGCGTCTCATAGCCCAGCGGGTAGAAGTTGACCGAACGGGCCACGCCCGAGATGGTCGGGAAGTAGTAGCCCTGGTCCTCGGAGCCGCAGATCTCCTGCAGCACGATGGCCATCTTCTCCTCGGAGAGGACGTTGGCCGTGGCCGTGATGTAGCCTCTGGAGGAGGCGAAATACACGGACGCATAGACGCTCTTGATGGCCTTGGAGAGCAGGCGGAGCTGCTGGTCTTCGTTCTCCGTGTGCGGGATCATATAGGTCGAATAGACCCCGGCAAACGGCTGATAGTAAGAATCTTCCAGCTTCGACGACGAGCGGACCGCGAGCGGCTTGCGGACGTGGCGCACGAAGATGCGCAGCGCGTCCGTGAGCTCCTGCGGGAGCGTGGAGGCCACGAATTCCGAGAGGATCTCGGCGTCCGTCAGGTCGGAGTTGATGACGTATTTGAGGCCGTTCTCACGGATGAAACGGTCGAAGTATTCGGTGGTGATCACCAGGGTGCGCGGCACCAGCACCCGCACGTCCTCCCACTTGTCGTAGAGGTCGTATTTCTGCAGGATGTGGTTCAGGAACGCGAGGCCGCGGGCCTTGCCGCCGAGCGAGCCCTTGCCGATGCGGGCGAACCAGATGGCGTCGTTGTAGGTGGCGGGATCGAAGTTCGCCACCACGCCGAGGCCCTGGCTGATGCGGTAGTCCCGGATCATCCGGAGGTTCATTTCGCGCACATGCGCGATGTCCTCGTCGGAATGGATGCGGATCGGGCGGAACATGTCGCCGATCGCGAAGATACCGCGGCCGTAGAGCCAGCGGGAGATGTAGTTCTTGTCGGCCAGTTCGCGGAGCGCCCGGTCGGACATCCCGGCGATGACCTGCTCGAACTCGTAGAGGTTGCGGGCGCGCGCGGTCACGCGGCCCGTCGCGGGGTCCGTGACCACGAAGTCGCCGAAACCGAATTCGCGCCCGATGTAGTCCGACACCTCCTGGGTGAGGGTCTTGGAGCGCTTGTGCACGAAGCCCACGCCGAGCTGCTCGGCCACGGCGCGCATGCTCTCCTGCGACGACTGCATCAGGAAGGGCAGCATCGGGTTGTCGTTGCGCACCAGGCGGCAGAGGTCGATGCCGGCGTCGATCTTCTCCTGCTCCGGCCTGTCGCCCTTGTGGATGACGAAGCCGATGTCGGAGATCACGCCGATGACGTTGGACTTGTATTTCTGGTAATAGTCATAGGCCTCGTCGTAGCACGTGGCCATCAGGATCTTGGGGCGGGCGCGCTTGCGCTGGAACTGCTGCTCCTCGTTGAGCGCGTCGCGCACCGCTTCGCTGTTCTGCTGGAGGACCAGCTTGTAGAGCAGCGGCAGGTAGGTCGAGTAGTAACGGACGGAGTCCTCCACCAGCAGGATCACGCGGGCGCCCATCTGCAGGCAGTCGTGCTCGGCGTTGAGCTTGTCCTCCAGGAGCTTGATGATGGCGATGAGGACGTCGGTGCTGTTGTTCCAGCAGAAGACGTAGTCGATGCCGGCGTGGTCGCTCTCCGCGATGCGGCGGTAGATCTCCCGGGAGAAGGAGCTCAGCAGGACGATCGGCGTATTGGGCGCCAGTTCCTTGGCCTGCAGCGAGAAGCCGAACACATCCAGCTTGCCCACGTTGTACATCGTGATGATGAGGTCGAAGTGGGTGTCCTTGCGGAGCACCTCAAGGGCCTCCAGCGTGGATTCGGCCCGCACGATGGCCGGCGGGTTGCTCAGGTTGAGTTCCGCGTAGTCCTGCGTGATCTGGGCCTCGATGTGGCCGTCCTCCTCAAGGGAGAAGCTGTCATAATTGTTACAAACCAGGAGGATTCGGCGAATCCTCCTGGCCATCAATTGTGTGTAATCCGTGTTACTGCTCATAGAGTGCTGTTAGACCAGACCCTGGTCCACCATCGCATTGGCGACCTTGATGAAGCCGGCGAGGTTGGCACCCTTGACGTAGTTGATGTATCCGTCCTCTTCCTTGCCGTACTTGATACAGGCGGCGTGGATGTCGGACATGATACGGTGCAGCTGCGCGTCGACTTCTTCGGCGGTCCACTTCTGACGGATGGAGTTCTGGGTCATCTCAAGGCCGGATGTCGCCACGCCGCCGGCGTTGGACGCCTTGCCCGGCGAGTAGAGCATCTTCGCGCCCTGGAAGATGGCGATGGCCTCGGGCGTGGAGGGCATGTTGGCACCCTCGACGACGCACCAGCAGCCGCCCTTCACCAGGTTCTCCGCGTCAGCCTTCTCGATTTCGTTCTGCGTGGCACAAGGGAGCGCGATGTCGCACGGGATGCGCCAGGGACGCTCGCCCTGGAAATACTGGGCCTTGGGATATTTGTTGACGTATTCCTTGATACGGCCGCGGCGGATGTTCTTGAGCTCGAGCACGAACTTGTGCTTCTCCTCGTCGAGTCCGTCGGGATCGTAGATAAAGCCGTCGGAGTCGGACAGGGTCACGACCTTGGCGCCGAGACGCATCGCCTTCTGGGCGGCGTACTGGGCCACGTTGCCGGAACCGGACACGACCACGGTCTTGCCCTCGAAGCTCTCGTTGCGGGTGGCGAGCATCTCCTGCGCGAAGTAGCAGACGCCGTAGCCGGTAGCTTCCGTACGGAGGAGGCTGCCGCCCCAGGCGATGCCCTTGCCGGTCAGGGTGCCGGTGAACTCGTCGCGGAGACGCTTGTACTGGCCGAACAGGAAGCCGACCTCGCGGCCGCCCACGCCGATGTCGCCGGCCGGCACGTCGGTGTCGGCGCCGATGTGGCGGGACAGTTCGGTCATGAAGCTCTGGCAGAAACGCATCACTTCAGCGTCGGACTTGCCGCGCGGGCTGAAGTCGGAACCGCCCTTGCCGCCGCCCATCGGGAGGGTGGTCAGGGAGTTCTTGAAGGTCTGCTCGAAAGCGAGGAACTTCAAGATGCTGAGGTTCACGCTGGCGTGGAAGCGGATGCCGCCCTTGTAGGGGCCGATCGCGCTGTTCATCTGCACGCGGTAGCCACGGTTGACGTGAATCTCGCCCTTGTCGTCGGTCCAGGGGACGCGGAACATGATGACGCGCTCCGGCTCGACCATACGTTCAAGGATCTTGAGGTCCATCAGATGAGGGTAAGAGGTCACATAAGGCGCTACACTCTCCACCACCTCACGGACAGCCTGGTGGAATTCCTTCTCGCCAGGGTTGCGTGCGATCAGTTCATCCATGAACCGATCGACGTAGTTCTGTGTGAATTTGTCCATATTTGGGGATTTAACTAACCGGATTCAAATGTAAGAAAAAATTTTAATAAATATTACGCTGCGGCTGAAAAATGTCAACACGTTCAGCATGAATCGTTGATTATTTGGACGTTAATTATCTATATCACAGGACCATTTCCGGCGACAAAAAGATAGTTGTGCTATTATTTATTCACAGTTCAAAGCGCAAACATGAGATAGCCTGCATGTATGTAATTGAGCTCTATCTTCTTTTCATGTTTCCACCAAGATCTCCACATTGCTTTATGAGACTTAGCTGAAATATTTAAGTCATTATTATGTTATTGAAAATGTGGTATATTTGTATATGGAACTAGTAACCCAAAATTGGTTTTTATGAAGCCTTGGTCATTCATAACAGATAATCCCCAATGTATGCATCCCGTGAATTAGAAGTAGCCGAATTGCTTTTTAGAGTCTCAAATTACAAGTATTTTTAAATAAGTATAGAGCCTGTGCTGGCGACTCCAACGCAAAGGCCAATCTTTTATATGGTTACCTTGGTATTGGGCATGAAGGCGACAGCACCTCCCAGCATGTGGTTATGACCGAAATAATAAAACAGGATAATTTACACGCAAGAGGAAGACTGGAGATAATTGTTTACATGTTAACAATCAGAGCAAACATGTATTGACCACCGTCGAATAATTAACAGTTTCTGAACAAGATTATGATTGATACCCATTCTATTGAAAACAAACTCCAAGAGATAAACGACGCCAAGTTTCAAGAATTATGTGATAGACTCCTTCAGCCTGAACTTATCAAGGAAGGGTACTATTTAGGCTCAAAACTTGGAAGCGTCTTAGGTCGAGAAAAAACTCGAAAAGGAACGCCCGACACTTTTTACTCAAGCGACAACGGGCATTATCTTTTCGTAGAGTATTCCACCGATCTTACTCTGAAAGAGAAGAAGTTAAAAAGCGATATTGGGAAGTGTTTGGATTCCACAAAGACCGGCGTAGCTTACGATAAGATCGATCGGATTATTCTATGCTTTAATTTCAAATTGACGCCAAAACAGGACAATGATCTACATACGATGGTTCCTCGCGGCATTGAATTGAGTTTACGATCTATTGACTGGATTTCCGAGATCCTAGCCTCAAAGCATCCGGATATAGCCCATGAGTATTTAGGTTTACCCATGGACACAGATCAGGTCATATCTATCGAAGAATACATTAAAAGGTATAGAAAGGCGACTTCAAAAATAGGCACTCCGCTTGATAACCCTTTTTTTGACAGAGAGAAGGAAATTGATTTGATTAAGTGTTCCATCCGCTCCAATGTTATAACCATTGTTTCAGGCCCCCAAGGCGTCGGGAAAACACGTCTGTGTATTCAAGCCTTATTGTCCCTGGGAAAAGAAGACCCGGAAATAAAAGTTCTATGTATATACAACCAAGGGCTCTCTATTATCAACGACTTATCGCTTCTATGTAGGAATAACCGAGAGATTGTTTTGTTTATTGATGACGCGAACAGGTTAGAATTTATAAAACAAATCATTGCTTATACAGATTCGATCGATGATTCCCATATCAAACTCATAATGTCAGTACGAGATTATGCTCTCAATGATGTGAAGGATAAAACGGGGGACAGACAATTAAACACAATCGAATTAACTCCACTATTGAACGAAACTATTACGAAGATTATCAGCGGCGACCCTTTTAATATAAAAAACAATAGTTACATACAAAGAATACTTGAGATCTCTAATGGGTCTCCTCGACTAGCCATCATGGCTTCCAAACACGCAAAGAACTGGTCGACACTGCATTCATTATATAATATCGGCGATTTATTTGAAGATTATTTTTCGACATATGCAAAGGAAACAGGTATCATCAGAAACATAGAAAAACTACAAATCGCTGGCGTAATCTCTTTTTTTGAGACAATCCATGAGACGCGTGATGAGTCCATCGACGAAATACTAAAATCGTTTGGGGTTAATCCTGGCAATTTCTCCTCCATATTAACTGAATTACAAGATGAAGAGGTTCTTTATCGAAATAATGGTATAATTAAAATACCCGAACAAAATTTACGTGACTTTATTTTCTACCATGCTTTTCTAGAAAAAAGAGTGATTCCGTTTTCCGTCCTTCTTAAAGATTATTTCAAAGACTATAAGTCAACATTTGAAGATCGCCTCGTATCGATAAGCAATATCTTTGGATATGATATTGTTGTTAATGCAATTAAAAAGGAATTACTCACTCATTTTGCGTCGTTAAAAACGAACTTTTCGGAAAGCCTGTTGTTCATAGAAAGGGTATTTCCTTTTATCCCTAACGAATCTATAGATTACTTGGCGACTTATGTCTCTAATTTGCCATCAGATAATAGTTCCAGTTGCTTTGAGGACGAAGAGCGAACGACATCTTACAACACCGATTCTCTGATACGTGTTCTTAATAAGACCTATCATTACCCAGACTATATCGAAAAAACAGTAATCATTGGTTATTTGTATGCTAAAAAACGGCCTACTGTATTTGGAGAATGGTTGAACGGGCTTCTTGGGAGCTTTGAAATATCGTCCAAAGATTATACGACTGGCTTTTATAGACAGATTAAACTTATATCCTCCTTTAAGGATGTTTCTTCCGAAGGTGCGCCAATGGACATTGCACTTGAAAAGATCGCGATAAAACTATTAGAGTATCAATTCACTACAGCCAGCTCTATGGGGAATCAAATGACTTTAAGGACTATAGAGCTTAAAGAAGACGAAAAAGTGCGTCAATTCCGAGCTTTGCTATGGGATCGCATCACTAGTTTAAAACGCATCGCCATTCTGAGAGTTCTTGAATCATATGTTCAAAGAATACGGGAGGCAGATAAGGAAATAATACGAAAGGACCTTGAATATGTTATTCCGATTATCAACACTTATTTGCAGAATAATCAACTAAAAGATTGTTTTGTTGTTCACGATCTTGTTAATGTATGCAAACAGTTTTCAATCTATCATGATTGTTTTGACTCTCTTGAGAAGTCCTTTACTTGTCCGCTGTTTGAATTTTACCATGCGATTTCATGGGATAATCCTAGACGATTGATATCTAAAGACGATGAAAAGCGGATTTCCGAATTTCTCCGAGTAGATTCTCTCTCGTCATTCCTAGAAATGTATGATAAGATTCAAGAAATCCACAACACCGTCAAGAAACAAGATAGATGGCAATTCCCTCCCGTAATTCATGTTTTGCTTTATAATATGTTTATGACAAATAAAGACTTCGGATTTGAAGCGCTCAAGTTTGTCGAAAACAATAATTTCTGTGAATTTATTCCAAGCAAATTGTTTGCTGAATTCATCGTCGACCATTATACCTCTGATGATATGTGGAACGCCATTAATTCACCAACACCATATACATGGAGATGGAAATTATGTTTTCTACAAACAGTCAAAACTAGTGTGATTTCTGATAAAGATAAGGAAAGATTTTGGGATTTGCTTCGAGGTTGGAATCAAGGATGGTATTTGGTTTTTTCACACTTTGAAGAACTATTCAAAGAATTCCCGCACCTTGTTATTAATGCTGCGAAATATGCATATTATATCAACGCTAAGGCGGGCAAACAGATTATAATAATCTATTTATATACAGACGAATACAAATATCTGTCCCAAAATAAGCCCCTCCTAAAACAAATCTATTTACAGCAAATAGTTCAGTCACAAAATGAGTCATTTAATGAGGATTTATTGTTTTCTATTATGGATGAAGACATAACTTTCTTATTAGATTACATCAAAGCCCTCATTGAGTATGATAAAAAGCATTTCTCTCTATTTGATACTTTATCTCTGGGGAAGGTTTGGAAGATAAATGGAATTGAAGACGTCCTTGATAGAATTGTAGATTACATGGTCGATAATGACCTTGTTACAAATCACGGTTCTATTATTGTCACATTATTTAGAGATGTCGATACAATATCACAGTCCAAGATTGATTTATATCTATCATCAATTATTGAGAAATATAATTCCCGCAAAGATATTATGAACATCGTTGTTAGCATTGTTCACCGCTATTTCCCTTCATCTCTAACTAATATAATACGCAAGTACATAGAGAGCAACAAGAACATATCTGATTTTAGATCAATTAATTGGATTAATCGTGGGGATTATTGTGTGTATGTAAATGATGAACCCAGAGAAGATCGTCTTGCGTCATGGTCTAAGATTAGGTTATGCCTTAATAGTATTAATAATGTGCAAATTGCTTTATATCAGTCATATGTTGATGCAATGATTGCTGCTAACAAAATAGAATAGAGACTCCACACAGCGGCTGAAAAAATGTCAGCATTTTTGACATTTTGTCCTGATTATCAGGGGTTTACGTGCCAAATTGCGCCAAATTGTCCTGCTTTGGCAGGTGGTCTGCGAATTGTAAGTACATAAGGCGTCCCCCGGTCGGGACAGGAAAAGTTAAACAACATTTAAATTATAGGAGATTTGATTATGTATCCCGCAAGAAGAAACCAGGCTTGGATTCCAAGCGTTTTCGGAGATCTGTTCGACGATTTCGCCGTGATGCCCGCGAAGCAGTTCGCTTCCCCGGCCGTCAACATCAAGGAGACTGAAAAGGCCTTTGAGATCGAGATTGCGGCCCCGGGCATGACCAAGGACGACTTCAAGATCCGCGTCGACAACGACGAGGAGCTGGTGATCGCCCTGGAGAAGAAGCACGAGGACAAGGAAGAGCACAAGGGCGAGAATTACCTCCGCCGCGAGTTCTCCTACACCTCCTACCAACAGGCATTCACCCTGCCTGACAACGTCGACGTCAAGGCCATCAAGGCCAACATGACCAACGGCGTGCTCGGCATCGTGCTGCCGAAGAAGAACCCGGAGAAGCAGGTACCCGCTTCCCGTCAAATTGCGATCGAATAAGCGCTTCCCGCGCTCCCTCTCATTTGCCCGCAGCCCCGCTGCGGGCTTTTTTGTGCAGGAAGATGGAGACGATGGCGCAGAAGCCCATCAGGAAAGGATAATAGAGGTGCGGGATGATGGCGGCGGGCGAGATGCCCGCCAGGCCCGCCGCCATCAGCAGCTGCGCCCCGTACGGGATCAGGCCCTGCACCAGGCAGGAGAAGGTGTCCAGCAGGCTGGCCGTCTTCTGCGGCGGCACGCCGAAGCGCTCCGCGATGTCGTGCGCGATGCCGCCGGTGGTGATGATCGCCACGGTGTTGTTGGCAGTGCAGAGGTTCGCCAGGCTCACGATGCCGGCGATGGCCGCTTCGGCGCCCCGCCGGCCGCGGATGCCCCTGGACAGCGTCCCGATGATGAAATCGAGGCCCCCGCCGACGCGGATCAGCTCCAGCAGGCCGCCGGCGAGCAGGGTCACGATGATCAGTTCCGACATCCCGGCGATGCCCTGGCCCACGGCGCCGAGCCAGTCCACCCAGGTCAGCTCGCCCATCGCGAAGCCCATCAGGGCCACGGTCGCGATGCCGGCCGAGAGCACGACGGTCACGTTGAGCCCGCAGAGGGCCAGCACGATGATCAGCAGGTACGGCAGCGCGCGATACCAGTCTGCGGCCGCCTGGACGGGCGCCTCGGCCACTTCCCCGCCCCGGATCACGTACAGGACGGTCACGGCCAGGAAGGCCGGCAGGACGATGCGCAGGTTCGCCCGGAACTTGTCGCGCATCTCGCAGCCCGCCGCGCGCGTGGAGGCGATGGTGGTGTCGGAGATGAAGGAAAGGTTGTCGCCGAAGAACGAGCCGCCCACGATCACGGCGGCCATATAGGCCTCCGGGATGCCGCACTGGGCGGCGATGCCCGCGCCGATCGGGACCAGCGCCACGATGGTGCCCACGCTCGTGCCCATGGCCATCGAGATGAAGCAGGCGGTCACGAACAGGCCTGACAGCAGCCAGCGGGGCGGCACGGCGCCCAGCATCAGCGACACGGTCGCGTCCACGGCGCCGAGCTGCCGGGCCGTCTGCGCGAAGGCGCCGGACAGCAGGAAGATCCAGATCATCAGCAGCACGTTGGGATGCCCCGCTCCGCGGGAAAATGCGGCCAGGCGTTCCGCCAGCGGGCCGCGCGTCACGGCGACGCCGTACGCGCCCGCGACCAGGAACGCCGCGGAGACCGGCACCTTGTAGAAGTCCCCCGCGATCACGGAAGACACAAGATACACCAGGAGGAATACCACCAACGGGCTGACGGCCAGCAGGCCCTTCGATACACTACCTTTCACCATTCTTGACGCTTGACGGCACAAAATTAAAAAAAATCCCTATATTCGCTCTTCCAATCCAACTACTTATGTTCAAGCTGTTCTCCACCCTGTTCGCCGTTGCGACCGCCGTTTCCTGCTCCGTGCAGCAGCCGGCTTTTCCCGTTGCAAAGTTCACCACGCCCTCCGGCGAAGAGGTCGCGGTCTCGATGATCCACCACGGTTCCATCGCCTTGAGCTACAAAGGATTCAACATCCAGGTCGACCCCGTCCTCAAGATGGGTGCGGCCGAGATCGACTATACGGCCTTCCCCAAGGCCGACTGCATCCTGGTCACCCACGAACACGGCGACCACTTTGACCCCGACGCCATCAGCTTCCTCTCCAAAGACGGCACCCGCGTGCTTCTCAACCCCGCCACGCAGGCCCTGCTGGGCCGCGGCGAGGCCGTCGCCAACGGCGACACCCTCCGCGTCGGCCCCGCCGGCCTGGTCGTCGTCCCGGCCTACAACATCACCGAAGACCATCTCCAGTTCCACCCCAAGGGGCGTGACAACGGCTACATCCTCGACTTCGACGGCCTGCGCATCTACATCTCCGGCGACACCGAAGACATCGTGGAGATGCGCACCTTCGGTCCCATCGACGTGGCCTTCCTCTCGACCAACCAGCCCTACACGATGACCACCACCCAGTGCGTCGAGGCTGCGATGACCCTCCGTCCCAAGACCCTGGTCCCCTACCACCTCTCCGACACCAACATCCAGGAGATCAAGACCGTCCTCGACACCAACGACTCCGGCATCGAAGTCCTCCTCTACGAAGAGCTCCGCTAGGACCCTCCCCGGCCCCGCCAGCCCCGCATCGTCATTCGATTACCCTACTTCGTCATTCGCCGGCTTGACCGGCGAATCCCCACCTACCCGGCCCAGCCCAACCGTGAGCGGCAAGTAGCTATCGGTCAATCGATTAACGAAACATTATACCCCGATTTCGGGGGTATAATAGTTTGCTAATATACTATCTGTCAGCGCGTTACACATCACGTGCGCCAAGCGGCCGGCCATCACGATCCCACACTATGCACCGTGGCGATCGGCCATCACGATTCCACACAATGCACCTAGCGGCCGGGCGCGAATATCGTTTATTTCGCGCTCGGGCGCTCAGGCCCGGCAACGAGCGAGGCTGCGTCGAGCCCCCAGAGCTCGAACGCAGCCCTCAGCTCGTAACCGCCGGACGCAATGTCCGGCGGTGGTGCCTCCATCTGCCTCCCCCCAACCACTATCCCGCCTTGCATCCACACAATCTTCCCCCCTCCCGCCCCCACCTTGTCCCTTATCCGCCGCACCCCGTTTTCACATATCCCTGATTGTCAATAATTTCCAATTTTGCTCAGGGGGAAATTCCCCAAAGCAAAATCACAACATTCACACTAACAAATACTTACAAAAACGGCCAATTCCCATTATGTAGTAGAAGAAAGAGGCTGGGAAAAGCGGC
>JAEEGK010009354.1_pt1 | contig 22898 bp, 15 predicted proteins | sample 8958771 | NCBI WGS metagenome assembly JAEEGK01 (sample SAMN16246547, study PRJNA631951) | gut metagenome | biome: gut microbiome; feature: rumen; material: SC-attached | host: Bos | place: Iran: Karaj | collected 2018-10 | reverse complement strand
AATAAAAAATTAAAAATAAAATTATTGTCTAATAAAATATAATTAATTTCATAAAATCAATTCTCTTTTTTTAATTAACATAATAAAAAATTAAAACTAAAATTATTGTCTAATAAAAGATAACAAATTTAATAGCATTTAATAGTATTTACAAATTCTTCCATTTTCATCTCTTTCAATGGTCAATTCTTTTTTAATTACGATTTTTCCTTCATTGAATTCTTTATATTTTTTCAAAGCATTAACAGCTTTGTCTGTTCCAAAATATGGATGGTAGGCAACTTTATCTTTTTGCTTATGTCCAAGAGTAATAGCTTCAATTCCATTTATTTTAACAGAATATCCATTTTTTAAAACTAAATTATACCAATAATCAACATAAGCTGCTTTAGGTGGTTTAATATTTATAGGATTTGTCCATTTTCCACTGTGTATAACAGGATGTTTTAAAGAATAATAAACATCATTTAATTCAATTACTTGTTGTATTTTATTTACTTTTATTTTAATTAAGCAATTTACAATAGCTCCATCTTCCAAAGTATCACCTTTGATTAAATCTTTTACTTTTTTGAATGTTTTATCCTTTAATTGAACTTTTCCATTTCCACTAAAACAACCTCCATAACTTCCACCAAAACTGTTATCAATTCCAGGATATCCAGAGCAACCCATTTAATTATTAATAAAAAAAATTATATGGCTTTATATAAAAAAAATAATATAATAAAAATTATTGAAAAATAATAATTTTTATTTAATAATTATTTTTAAAATTAATTAATAAAAATATTATTATTATAAAAAATAATTAAAATTAATTATTTTCTCTCACGTGTAAGAATTTAAAAAAATTTAATTTAAAAAAAAAAATATATAATTTAAAAAAATTTAAATTAATATTATTTTAAAAATGAGATCTATTTATTCATTATTATTCCTTTCTTTATTAGCATTCTCTCTCGCCGATGATGATTTTCCATACGACGAAGATGTAATGGTTTTAACCGATGAAACTTTCGATTCGGCTGTAAAAAAATATGACAATTTAATGGTACTTTTTTATGCTCCTTGGTGTGGACATTGCAAAAAATTTCACCCTGAATATAGAAAAGCTGCAATTACATTAAAAAAAGAAGGTTTAATTTTAGCTAAATGTGATGCAACAGTTGCTAAAAAATTATCAGATAGATTTAAAATTCAAGGATTCCCAACAACAAAATTATTCCTTAAAGGAAATCCTATAGAATATAATGGTGGTAGAACTGAGGCCGAAGTTGTTGCTTGGATGAGAAAAAAAACAGGTCCAGCTACTAGACCATTAAATACCGTTGAAGAAGCAGAAAAATTCATTAATTCAAATGAAGTTGCCTTAGTTTATTTTGGTAATGATGCTTCACAAGTTGAAATTTATACAAAAGTAGCAACAAAAAATGAAGATTTTCCTTTCGCAACAGCTGAAAAAGAAGAAGTTCTTAAAAAATACAATGCTAAAGAAGGAAGTGTTGTATTATTTAAAAACTTTGATGAAAAAAGAAATGATTTAACTGAAGGTTTAACAGAAAAAAACATTGAAGATTTTATAGCTCAACATAGTTCCCCTAAAGTTATGGTTTTCAATGATAAAGCAGCTCAATTAATATTCGGTAAAAATGTTCCGGGTATTATTTTATATGCTGACCCAAATTCAGAAAAATTCCAAAGTTATAGAGATTTAATGGCGAAAGTTGCAGAAAAAACAAAAGGTATTCAAGTTATTGTTACAGGTATTAAAGGAGGTATGGCTGAAAGACTTGCAGAATTTATTGGAATTAAAGATAGTGATTTACCTAGTGTTAGAATTGCTGATACTAGTGTAGATTTTAAAAAATATAATATGGAAGGTGAAATTAATGAAGAAAATATTTTGAAATTTATTCAAGATTGGAAAGATAAAAAATTAACTCCTAGTTTAAAATCTGAAGATGAACCTACTTCTAATGATGGATTAGTTTATAAATTAGTTGGAAAAACTTTTGATAGAGATGTTATTAATAATGATAATGATGTTTTTGTTAAATTTTATGCTCCTTGGTGTGGACATTGCAAAGCCCTTGCACCTAAATATGAACAATTAGCTAAAAAATTAAAAAATAATAAAAAACTTGTTATTGCAGAAATGGATGCAACTGCTAATGAAGTTGAATCCGTTAATATTAGTGGATTCCCAACTTTAAAATTCTATGCAGGTGGTAAAAAATCAAAACCTATTGATTATGAAGGAGATAGATCTCTTGAAGATATGGAAAAATTTGTTAAAACTCATGCTACTAATCCAGTTGTTATTGAAGAAGAAAAAAAAGAAGAAAAAAAAGATGAAAAAAAAGATGAGAAAAAAGATGAGAAAAAAGATGAAAAAAAGACAACTGATCTTTAAATTTTGAGATATATGCAATATATTCAAATAATAATTTAATATATATATATATAATTTATTATATATTTTAAAATAATATTTTGATTTGATTTAAATTTTTTATAAAATTTATTTTAAATATAAATAATCTCTTTAAATAATAAATTTTTTCTTATTATTTTTTAAATTTATTAAAAAAATAATATAAAATATGTATAATAATAATATTAATAATTTTAATAATAATTTATTAAATCTTCCTCCAATTTATCCTCAAAATAATCCTTTAACTCCTAAACAATATCAAATTATTCAAACAAAAGCCTTTCCAAACACATATTCTTCAATAGCAAAAAATATAAAAACCTCAGTTTCATCAAATGATTATTTCTTCAATAAAAAAAACATAAACCCAAACATTAAACAACTTCCAAAAGGTCAATATTTCTATAGACCTATACGATATTTTTATCAAAGACCAATTCAAATGTCACAAAATTTCTGTTTTCCAGAACAAAATAAAATATTAAATGAACTACAAGAACGTGATAATTTAATAAAAGAATTTTATGAACAAAGTAATATAAAATATGCTAAAAAAAGTTCAATGATTGAAGCATTATTATACAAAGAAAAGAAAAAAGAAGCAACAAGTTCTATAGCAAGTCTTTCAGATATAAAACGAAAAGAAGCTGAATTAAATAAAGTTATGGAAGAAATATTTAAATATGGTCCAGATACATTAAAAAAAATTAGATTAAAAAATATTCAATTACGAAATGTAATAAGAAACATTGTAAATTTCAATGATTTTATTATAAAATTTAAAGAATATACAAAAAGAGTAATTCATTTAAAAGAAAAAAAATTATATTATATTCAATCAATAAAAAGTGTTTTAAATGACATAAAATTAGCTATTTTAAATAAATTATCAAATAGTGAAAATTTCATAAAAAATTTTTTTATAAATAAAATAACAATAGAAACTGAATTTAAAAAAATAAAAGAAGATTCAGTATATATAGTAAAATCTTTTATTCATCAATTATTCAATGATTTATCATCTGCATTTTGTAAACCATCTGATATATCACATAATTTAAGACGTTTATTTAAACATTATATTTCAGAAAAAAGTCAAATGCCTTTGGGATTTTTAACAACATTTGAATTTAATCGTCTTGAATTTGATAATCAACTTCGTTTAAATAATATGAATATAAATAAACAAGCAATGCTCGTTGGTTTTTTTTTATTTTGTCGTGTACTCATTATGGACGTATTTAAACATTATTTAGAATATTTTGATTCTTTAAGATTTTTAGGAAATCCAATCGGCGATGTATTAAAATTTGATTTAAAAACTAATCAAGATGTAAGAGATTTCGCAGTAAATAATGTATTAAGAAATATTCAAAGTTCGAATAACGCTAATGAACAAATGACTGTTTTAAAACAAAGAAAAATGAAAATTCGTAATAATTTAACATATAATTTTAATTTCGTTGGACAAGTTCTTTTTAATATAGTTAAAAATGCTTTTGAAGATATTCCTATTTATGAAGATTATTTTAAAAATAATTATATTTTTCAATTGTTAGTTTATGATAAAGAAAATAAAAAGCATGTTAAAATAAATGGAAAATATAATGATGATATTGAAATGAAATTTGGTATGTTTGATTATGATGAAGAAGCTGAAATGTTTTGTAAAGAAAATAAAAGATGGATGCATATGTATCAAATTAATACGGTTCAATTTTGTAAAGATTTTGCTAATTTAATAATGGAAAATAAAAATGTTGTTAATGATAATAATAATATGAAAGATAATAATAATAGTTTATATCAATATCCAAAATTAATAGATTATAATAAAAGTAATTTATATAATAACAGAAATTTTAATTTAGAGGAAAATCATAGTGAAATTAATAATAATAATATTAATAATTATAATAATGAAAATAATAATAATAATAATTAATTAAATAAATTTTATTGAAACTAGGCATGTATTTATAAATAAAATGATTATTAATTTTATTTATATATAAATAAAATAAATAAAATTTTAAAATAATTATTATGTTTCTTCAATTATTGGTTCCATTTTAACTTTATTTTCTTTGTTATTTTGATTGTCAATATTATTATTATTATTAAAATTATTAATATTTAAAAAAGAATCATTTTCAATATCTTTAAATATATTTTTAAATTCTTCTATTTTTTGTTCATATTTAATAATTTTTTGTGTTTGAAGTTCGTTTTTTTTTTTTAAATTTTTAATTTTTTTTTTAATTAATTTAATTAGATTTTTTATTTCACTTGAATCAGAAAAATCTTTTTTTCTACTTAAAGATTTTTCTTTATCTTGTTGTTTAAATTTTTTTTTATTAAATTCAATTTGTTTTAAATCAATTTTGGGAACATTAATTTTTTTATTATCAATTTTATTTTTATTATTAACAACATCAATAAAATTAATTTCATCATCATCAGAATCGCTATTTAATATATCTTCAGTATCTAATCTTTCAAAAACAGATTGAGTGTGTCTATGTTTAGATTTTATTTTTTCAAAATTATTTTTATTTTTATTAAAATCAAAACTATTTTTTCTTTTAAAATTATGAATAATTGGAATTTTTTTTTCAATTGTAAATTTTCCTGTTGTTTTAATGATGTTAATTTCTTTTTCAAGTTTTTTAATTTTATTATTTGTTTTATTATAAGCTCTTAATTTTCTTAATAAATAATCTTGATAATATTCTAATTGTTCGAAATATTCATCTTCAATTGAATAAAAATTAACTATGTATTTTTCTCTTGAATTTTCTTTGAAATATGGAAATTGTTTCAATGTTTTTAATTCAAAATTTAATTTTGATAATATTGAATTTTTTTCTTTTATTGCATTTTCATATAAAAAATTTGATTCTTTTAATTTTGAAATTTCTTGAAATTTTTCATCGTAATTTTTATGAAATGTTTCTATTAATAAATTTTGTTTTTCTTTTAGATTTTTAGTAATGTTTTTTATATTATCATTTGCTTTTTTTAAGTCATTAATATTGTTATTAAGATCTGAAAGAATTGCTTTTAAACGTGCTTCAGAATTTGTTGTGCTGGAATATTTTTCTAATTGATTACGATTACGTGATAATTCTTTTTGTTGTGTTGTTATTAGATCTGAGAGATATCTATTATGTTTCATTTCAGTGTTTACTTCATTTGCAAAATTTTCAATTAATTTTTTATTAATTACTTTTGCAAATTTTTTCCCTTTTTTCATATTTAAAGAATATTTGTAAAATAATATTATTAATAAATATTATTTAATAATTAAAATAAAAAAATAAATAAAACATAATAAAAAAAAATAAATATTCAGTTTTCTTTATCATTATTATTAAAATTGTTTAAATTAAAATATATTATCATTATTTATTTAATTCACAAAATCTTTTCATTTTATTAAGCAACTAAACATGGTCTATTAGGTCTAAATATTTTTCTAAAAGCAGGAGCAGGTCTAATTCTTTTATGTAACAAAGGAAATCTAACATCGTGTTTCATAATTTGTTTTATATATACTCTTTTAGCTTCTTTTTCAATATCTCCTTTTAAAACTGTTGTTCTAACAATAACCAAACTTTCTCTTTGAGCTTTATGTCTACCAACCATTTCACTTGTTAATTGATCAACAGCTCCATTTAAAGAAGTACTTCTAAATTCTTTATACATATTATGATATCCGTATTTAGATTTATAAGTACAAACTATACCATAAGTTTTTACTTTTGAAGGGTCTCTATCAAATATTTCATGGCATGCTAAAATTTCTCCTGAAGCTTTTTTAACTTTGTCTAATTTTTTCATGAAATACCAAAATTTTGATTTAGCTCGAACTTTATCGTCAGCAAATATTCGCATTTTATATATTTTTGGGTTTTTATTTTTATCTGTTGGAGTGTGACGACCTACAACAAGGAAATGATGAATATTGTGTTCCTTTTCTTGGGTTCTTTTTACCATATCTAAGATTAAATATAATTATTTTTTTATTTTTAATTTAAAATAAATATATTAAATAATTATATTTTTTTTTATTAAATTATTTAAAATATTTATAAGAATTTTATTTATTAATTTTTATAACTTGATTAAATAATAAATGAAAAATAATTTATATTTTTTCTTTAAGAAAAATAAATAATATAAAAAACAATAATATTTTATATCAAAGAAAGTAATATTTTATATTTATAGATTATTTATATTTATTTTTTGAATAATTTTTACTATTTATATTTTTATATTTTAATTTTGAATTGATATTATTAATATTATTTGTTTTAATATTATTTATATTATATGTATTATTTATATTATTATTATTATTTATTTTTCCTAAAGAAAAAGATGATTTGAATTTTTTTCCTAAATTAATACTATTATTTTTATTTAAATTATCATCATTTAAAAAATTTGGATTAATAATAAAATATTTTTTATTATTATAATTATTATTTTCAAATTTTTTATAATATTTATTAAAAAAATCTTCATTTAATTTATTATTTTTTTGGTTTTTATCTAATAAATTACAACATAAACTTTGTTTATTATTAATAATAATAAAAAAATAAGGAATTTGGAAATTTAATAATTTTTCACATTGTTCATCTTCTTTTGATATAAATTCAATATATTTTTCTAAATCAATTGAAATGTTATAATCATTATTATTATTTAAAATATTTATATTAGAGTTAATATTATTATTTTCGTTAATTATATTATTATTTGAATCAATTTTATTTAAATTTTTAAAATCTAATTTATTAATTTTTTTTATTTTTATATTCATTTTATTTTGTTTAGAAAAAGATGAATTCGAACTATTTTTATTTTTAATTTCCATTATAATTATATTAAAAATAATTTTATAAAATATTAGTTTAAAAATATTTTTAATAATAATAAAAATATAATAATATAAATATAATTTTGTATTTAAATAAATTATTTTTAATAAATTAATTATAATATTTTAATAAAATATTATAATAAAATAATATAAAATTTATAATTTAATTTATAAAAATTTAATATATTCTCCAATCTACGTGTTTTCAAATAAAAAAAATTCTTGAATAATTTAATTTTATTTAATTATATCATTTCATATTATATCATATTTATATATTAATCTTTATATAAAACATTTAATAATTTATAAAGAAATGAAATTTAATATAAATTATTAACTTCATTTATAATAAAATAATAAATTTTTTAATAGCAAAAAACCCCAAATAAAATTTCATTAATTTCCTTAATATTATCATCATATTTAAAAATGTTTTTAATTTTATGATTATCATTTGTATTAATTATATTATGATTAATTTCATATTTTTCATTATTTCTATCATCTATAATAATTTTAGGTTTAAAAAAATGTATGTTTTTTTGATATATTATATTCTTATGTAAATTAATATGATGTCTTAATTCAGCTTTTCTACTATATTTTTTATCACAATAATTACATTTATAATATTTATCATCATTATGAATAAATTTATAATGATGCCTCATTTGTGAATTAGTTTTACTTTGATAATAACAAATACTACATTTATAAGGTTTTTCATCTTTATGAATTACATAATGTGTATTTAATGTTCCTTGTTCAGTAAAAGAACGATGACATATCTCACATTGAAATAATTTTAATCCTTTATGTTTATTTATATGAGTTTCTAAACGATATTTATTATTATAACTTCTTGAACAATTTGGATATGGACAAAATAAAAGATTTATTTTTTCATGAACAAATTTAATATGTGCTTGCTGAGCAGATTTTGATAAAAAAATTTTTTTACAATAAGAACATGGAAATTTTTCAATGTTTTCTTCATTTTTTTGTTGATCACTAATTGTTGAATCAGTGCTTAAAGTTCTTGATGTAAATAATTGTAACATTAATATTTTATAATTTTTATAATATAAAAGTTCTTATATTAAATATATTAATCAAATAGAAATATTCTAGAACAAATAAAAATATATTATTTAATTTTTTAAATAATTTTATATGTAAATAATAGATAATTTATATTAGTTAAATATTATATATTTTAAAAATAAATAATTATGAATTATTTAAATATAATTTATTTTATAATAAAAAAATTAATATTTTTGATAAATATAAAAAATATTTTTAAAATAAGTTTTTTTATTTTTAATATTATTTTTATATATAAAAATTTATAATATCTTTTATTATATAAAATTAAATATTTATAATTAAGAATTATATATAAAATATTAAAACAAATTAAATTATATATATGTTAATTTCATTTATTATTTTTAAAATAATTAGAATGTGTATTAAATCTTTTAATTTTTGCAATATTTATATTCATTTTAATACTATCTCTAAAACTATTATTAATACTATCTTTATTATTTATTTTATTTTTTGATAAACCATCATTTAATGAATTATTATTATTAGTATTACTTCTACTACTTTTTTTAATAAAATCAGTATATTCTTTAACTGAAGTAAAATTATTTTGTTCCATTATTTCTTTAATTTCTTTATATTTTTTAATTTCATTATTATATTTATTTTCAATTTTTTTTTCTTCTATTTTTTTATCTTCATATAATTTATTAATTTTTTCTGTTAATTGACTATAATTTGAAATATTACTATCAATTGAATATTTTGTATTATCAAAATTAGAATAATAATTATTCACATCAATATTAATATTATTTAAATTCGATTTAATTTCTAATAATTTTTTATTTTTTATTTTATTTATACTTTTTCTATGAATTTCATTATATTTATTTTCATCATAAATAAATTCCCCTGCTTGAATGTATTTCATAAATTCAGGTTGATCATTATTGTTTGTATTTAAAATATTTTTTTCATCAATATTATTATTAATAATAGTTGAAGTGTCAATAATTGTATTATTATTATCATTGTTATTTTCGTTTATAATAACACTTGAATTTAATATTGTATTATTATTAGATTCATTTTTGTTAATAAAACTATTATTATTATTATTATAATCTAAATTAGATGAATTGTCATTGAAAGTTTTTTTATTATTAGTAAATTCATTTTTATTTTTTTTATTAGATTCTAAATAACCTTTTGTTAAACTTCCTATATTTAATTTATTCATATTATAATCATCTTCGAAAGTATTGTAATTATTATTAGTGTTATTATTTTCATAAAAAGGATTAATATCATCATTTTTAATATTACTATCAGTAATTATTTCATTATAAATATTATTATTTTTATACTCACTATTATATATATTATCATCTTTATTATTAATTATATCATTAAAACTTTTATTAGTATTATAACTTATATTATTTTCATTATTATTATTTTCATTATTATTATTTTCATTTTCTTCTTTTCTATAATTTTCTAAATCTATCAAATGTTCATTTAATAAATTTTTAACATATTCTCTTCCTTTACTAAATTTTTTAATAAACTCATGATTTATTAAATCTTTGGCCATAGGTCTTTTGTTTGGATCTTCAATTAAACATTTCATAACAAAATCTCTAAATTCTTTTGAATAACTAATATTTTCATTATTATTATTATTTCCATTATTAAAGAACAATTCTTTTTCATTAGGAGGATGTTCTCCTATTTTTTTCATAACCATCAAAGGTTTAATATCACTATTAGGTGGTTCACCATTAATTAATTCCATACAAGTGATACCTAAAGACCATATATCAGTTTTACAATCATATAAGGAATTTCTTACAACTTGAGGGGACATCCAATATGGACTCCCTTTTTTTGATTTTCTTCCATTTATTCCATCTATTAATTTAACACCCACTCCAAAGTCACCTATTTTACAATAACCTTCTGAATCTATTAAAATATTAGCGCCTTTAATATCTCTATGAATTAAATTTATTCCATGAATTATTATTAAACCTTTTAATGTCATTTCTATTATAGAGGCTATTTCTATTTCCGTAAATGTTCTATCCATTGCTAACATTAAATCAATCACACTTCCACCTTGACAATATTCTAATATTAACCATAATGAATTTGATTTTAATGAAAAATAAGAACCATAATATTTTACTATATATTTTGATGAATTACATAATTTCATTAAATTAGTTTCACTTTGAATGTTTTGATATTGAGATGATATTTTTTCGTCTATATTATTATCATTCGGATTAAGTTGACATTTAATAATTTTAATTGCAAATATTTGTTTAGTTACTTTATGTTGAGCTTTATAAACTGAGCCATATCCTCCTTTTCCTATTTGTTCTATTATTGTAAAAAAATCTTCGGGATTTGAAGGAATTGAAAGGATATCTGAAAATTCTGGAATAGATTCTTTTAAAGAAATGTTAAAATTTGAAATGTTGTAATTATTTGTTGTTTTTATGTTATATGATGAAATACCATTTGATTGATTTGGAGGATTTTTTGTTGTTTTTGATGATGATGTTAGCATATTTTATTATTCTATTATGAAAATTTTATATTAATTTTATAAATTGTTTTTTTTATTATTGATTTTGAAATATTTATTATTTTTTATTTTTAAGTTTATAATAATAATTTCATTTAAGAATAAAATTAAATATTTTATTTAAATTTTAATGAAATTATTTTTAATTCTTTTCTTAAATTTTTTAATATTTATTAAATCTAAAGAAATAAACAAAACATATACAGATAATATAACATCATATTACAAAAAAATATTTAATTCAACATCAAAAGATAGAAACTTACAATTAAAAATAAATACTACTACAAATCTTCCTTATATATTCACTCCAATTGATTTAAAAGGAAACACAACTTTATTTAAAATAAAAATAAATCGAATATTAACAAGTTGCATTGAATATCCTTACAAAGAACATTTAACTTTTGCTTTACAAAATTTTTTTAAAGGAAATTCAATGAATAGCGATATATATACTCAAGCATTTTCTTTAGTAATTCAAATTTTATATTTTAAATATGCAGATAAAAAATTTTTTAAAGAATATTTTAATAATACAGCACAAAATTATACTTTCGAATTAAATAATGATTTAAATGAATATGTAGATTATATTTTCGAAATTATAAATAATGATGAAAGTTTTGTTGGAAAAGAAAATTATAATCATACATCTGAAAATTATAATAAATTAATTAATAAATATGAATTATTTGATTTTGTTAAAGAAGTCACACATGGTGTATATGAATATTTAATAGCAACAATAAAAAATGTAGATAAAAATTCAAAAGAAAATATTTTAACTTTTTTAGGCAATAAAAAAACTGAATTTATAAGATTATTTTATTTTATTAATAAACACACAAATCCTTTAACATATGACACATTTAAAAAAGTTTTTTTTAATGATTCTAATTCAAATAATACAAATCAAGATGATTATGATAATGAAAAAAAACGATGTCTATATTTAACACCAATCACAGACATTCTCGATTTAGAATTTAATAAAATTGATTCATCTTATTCATTATATAGTTTTCCTTTAAATAATTCATTACTTTATTATTCAAAAGACTCAATTCAAAATGGAGAAATTAAAAAAAATTTAATTATAACAAACGCAAATGGTTTTTTTGATTATGGTAAAAAATATGTTTTTAATACAGATGCAAAGTTATTAAATTATGATATAATATTTAAAAGAAATTTAATAGATAATAATACGTATAATAACTTTCTTGTAAATGCTGCTAAAATGACTGGTTATTTAGATAATGTTTATATTCAAAATGATGATTATTATAAAACAGAAATAATATTATCTAATAAAAATTTAAATAGTAAAATATTTGTTTTAGGAAGATTATTATATTTTAATGAAAAAATAGAAGAAAAAAAAAAACAAGAATTTTATATGATAAATTTAGTAAGACAATTTGTTATTAGTAATGAAAATGAAATTAATGCTGATTGTTTTTATTATTCTTGTTTAAATAAATATTTAAATGTTACTAGTAAAATATTTGATGATTTAAAAGATTATGATAAATATAATGAAGAAGAAAAAGATTTACTTGATTTGGTTTATATGAATTATGAAATTTTATATTTTAATTATGTTGAATTATTTAATAAAATGGAAAATGATATTGAAAATGAAATAAAAAAATTAAGAAACGATTTTTAATTTAATACTTTATTTAATTTATTAAATTATATTATAATAATATTAATAATAATATGTTATTTAAAAAGATTTTATAATAAAAATAATTTTAAGTTTGAGTCAATAATTATAATTAAATAATTTTTTTAAACTTAAGAATTTATTTTATTTATTTAAAAAATTATTTTTAATTTTTCTTTTTGTTTTTTATTTTTTTATTTTATACTTAAAATAAGGATTTAAATATTAATAAAAATTATTAATTATTAATCATATTTATATTATATGTAATTTGTTTAATGAAAATAATTTAAATTAATTAATAAATGAAAAATATAATTTAAAAATTTATTCATTTATAAAAAATTTTTTTTTGATGTTTTTATTATGTTATTAAATAAATAATAAAAAATGTTATATTTTATAATCATATTTTTAATTTTTGTTAATATTTATCAAAAATAAATTATAAATTAAATTATAAAAATTAAAAATAAATTTTAAATTAGAAAAATCATAAATAGTAAATATAAAATATGAAAATGAAATTAATTTTATATTTATTTATAATAATATTATTATTATTTTATATTTAAAATTTAAATTAAATTTATACAATGGAAAATGAAATTAATATTTATTTATCAGAAATTGGTGAAACATTGAAAATTTCTGTTAATGAAAATTTATATAAAAATTTAGAAAATTCATTAAAGAAACATATAGGGATTAATATAAAAGATATTCTAATTTTAAATTCAAATTCACAAAATTTAAATTTAGATATTTTAAATAATAATAATATTAATGATAATAATTTATATATTTATTCTTTAGATAATAATTATGAATTATATAAACGTTATTTTAATGAAATATTTAAAACAAAAAATGAAAATTTTAATTTTTATGTTTCAAACGAATTAATACAAACATTTAATTTCAATTTTAATTTTAATTTCAACAATAATAATAATATAAATAACAATAATAATAAAAATAATGAAAATAATAATAATTTTAATGATAATGAAATAATAATAAATAAATTAAAAATTGTTTTAGAAAATTTTAAAAATTCTCACATTCAAATTCAATCAAATTTAAAAATAATAAAATATTTATTAGTAAATAATATTTCAAACATTACAAAATCTTTGTATGTTTTTTATAAAAATTTTAATATTCAAACAAATGTTTTAAAACAAAATTTTTCAAATTTTAATTTTATTTATTCAGAAACTCAAAAACATTTAGAAAATTTAAATAATAAATTCAAAACATTTATTCAATTTAAATTAAGTTTAAATTCATTAAAACAAAAAGATTTTTTTGAAAAAATATTCAACGAAAATAAAATAAAAAAAACAAAAGAAAATATTTTTAATCAATTTAAAAATCTTTCTGAAAAAATAAAAGACAAAGAAAAAAAATATGAAAATTTATTAAAAAATATTTATGATTTAAATTTAGAAAATAATATTAATAAAATAATAGATAATAATGAATTAGATTTAATAAAAGAAAAATTTAATAAATTTTCTGAATTTATTTCAAAATATTCAAAATTAAAATTTGAAAATGATTTAAAACAAATAAATAATGGTTTAAATTTAGAAAAAATAGAAAAAGAATATGAAAATATTATTAATCAATCTATTTTTAATAATTTATTATCAGATTGTGAAAAATTAGTTTTTAATTTCAAAGATTTTATTTCAAATAATGTTCTTATTAAATTTTTTGATTATAGTAATAAAATTTTTAATAATATAAATTCAATAAATGAAATTAATAAAAAATTAAAATCATATCAAAATTTATTAAATAATATTGAAAAAGAAATTTATTCTTTTATTTTTTGTATTAATGAAATTAATAATTTTCAATTTTATTATAATGAATTTGAAAGAAGAATTTGTTTTTTAAAAAATTTGAAAATTAAAATTAATTTTTTAAAAGATGATATTAAAAATGAAAATAAAAATAGAAATTTTTATAATCAAAAATTATCTGAAAAAAATAATAATAAATTAATTAATGATTTTACTAAAAATAATAATAATAATAATATTCAAATTTTTTTTGATTGGAATGAAATTAAATATAATTTCGATATTTATGGTGATATTTATTATAATTCAATAAATATTTATGAAAATGAAGAAGAAAAAAATAATAATTTTAATAATAATAATAAAATTATTATTAATGAAAATATTGATTATAATAACAGAATTTTTAATTTAAATAAAGAAATTGAAAAATATTCTTTTATTATTAAAGATTTAAAAGAAAAAATTAAATTAAAAGAAAAAACATTAGAAGAATTTCAAAATAATTTTAAAAAAATTAATTATTATTTTGATGAAATTAAAAATAATAATAATAATATTGAAAATAATTTTAATTTTCAAAATACTTATTTAATTAAAAAAACTTTTTTTGAATATTTTACAAATATTTTAACTATTAAAAATAATGAAATTAATACTTTAAATAAAAAATATAATATTTTATTTATGAATATTGAAGATTATTATAGTGAAATTAATAATAAATATATTATTGATTTCTTTAATATTTATAAAGGAACTAGAAATTTATTTTTTAAATATAATAATAATTTTTATTGTGTTTTATTAAATAATAATAATAATAATTTAAATGAAACAACAAATTTTATTTTTAAATTAGATTTAATAAAAAATAATATTGATAAAATTTTATTAGAAAAAAAAATAGTTTTTATTATAGGAATTGTAAATTATATTGATAATGAAAATTATATTACATTAAGTAAAATAGATTATATTTTTGAAATTTCTAATATTAATAATACAAATAATAATAATAGTAATAATAAAGAAATATATTTCAATTTTATTTTTAATTAATATAATTATAAATATATTTATATATTTAATTATTAAAAATAATAAAATATAAATAAAATTATAAATAACATTTTTTAAATAAATATATAAAAAATTTATATTTAATTTTTATATAATTTTATAAATCTTTAAAATATGTCTTCTAATTCACACATCCAAAATTCTTCTTTTTCTTCTTTTCAATCAATAATATCTGAAATGAAAACCGCCGAAACATTTAATGCTAGATTATCAGTAACAAAAGATTTAAATAAAATAACAAACAATTCAAAATTAGAGGAAATTTCAAAATCAGAAATAATAAACATTTTATCAGAATGGATTAACAACTATAGAGAACAAATAACATCAGGAAATAGTTTAACCCCAGATGAAGAAGATATTATTATTAATATAGTTTCTTTATGTGATAAATGTAATTTGAAAGTAAATGTTTTAAAAAAATCAAAAATAGCCAAAAATTTAAATAAATTAGGAAAAGTTTTAAATTCTTCAAATAAATCAAAAAAACCTTGCGAAAATTTAGTTAAAAAATGGCGGAAAGATGCTGAAAATAAAGAAGAAAATTTAACAAATGAAGTATTAAATAAAAAAACTAATAGAGATAATAATAATAATTTTCTTTCTTCATCCGAAACTAATAATAATAATAATATTAAAAATTCAATTAATAATAATCTAATTAACCCTAATAAAAAGTATGAACCTAATTTAATTTTAAACAATTTTTTATTTTTGAATAATTTTTGTATAAAAATATATTTTTTTTTATTTCAAAAATATATTTATAAAAATAATTATTTAAAAATTAAAATAATTATACATATAAATATATTAAAAAAAATTATATTTTTACTTTTTTCATTCCTTCACACACATAGTTTAATATTTTATTAATTATTTAATATAATAATTATATAGGAAGAAAAGTTGTTTAAAAAAACCAGAATCAAGAAAAAAATATTTAGATGTATCATTTAATGACAAAGATTTATTCCATATTAAAATATTTAAAGCCACAGACAAACCAAACGCACCAAATTTAAGCAACGAAGAATATTTAAAAATTCAAGAAGAAGTTCGAAAAAATAAAAATTCATACAAAGTTGAAGATATGAGATTAAAAGAAATTAATATGGATAAAGATAAACCAAAAGTTGCTCAAATTGAATGGAGAATCCCAGTTAAATTAAATATAGATAAAAAAAGTTTAAATATTATTGAAATTGAAATTAATAGTAAAGAAAAAAAAATTATAGATGATATATGTAAAAAAGTTTTAAGTGTCACTTATTTAAATGAACAATCTATTAGCGAACCTAAAGAAAATGAAAGTAAATTATTTTCTTTTTCCGATGAAAATATTCCAAAAATTGAAAATTCAAAAATTGCTACTTATACTAATGATACTACATTAGATGATGTTATTAAATATATTGAAACTAAAAATGGAATTATTAATGAAGAAAATATTAAAGAAGTTAAAAGTAAACTCGATGAAGTTGAAAATTTATCAACAGAAACTAAAAATAAAATTATAAAAGAATTGGAAACTCAATTAAATAAAAATAATCAAAAAAATAATAATGATGATAAAATTAAAAATTTTAATAATAATAATAATGTTAATCTTAATAATAATATGAATAATTCTAATATTATTAATCAAATGAATAATGGATTTTTCCCACATACAAATTTAATCCCAAATTTTAATGGTTTACCTGAATTTAATAATTTCAATAATTTAAATCCATTATTTCGAAATAATTTATTAAATTTTAATAATAATTTTTTAAAAATGCCATTTAATCTAAATAATAATACTAATTTAAATAATATAAATTATAATAATAATATTGTTAATACAAATCAAAATAATAATAATAATATTAATAATAACCAAAATTCAAACACAAATCCAAATATAAATAATAATACATCAACAACAAATAATAATAATGTTAATAACAACAATAATGTTAATAATGTAAATAATAATAGTATGAACAAAAACAATAATCATATAATAGACCCTCGAATGTTTATGGAAAGTGCTTCTAAAATGAATATGAATAAATATAAAACTAAACCATGTAGAAATTATCATAGTTCATTAGGATGTACACGTGGAGATAATTGTTTTTTTATTCATGATCCTAATTTTAAAGGAAAAGAAATACCTAATTTTGATTGCAAAAATTATGAAAGAAATATTCCTTTTATACCTAATTTAAATAATATAAATAATATGAATAATATAATCAACGGTATAAATAATCCTTTAATTCAAAATTTTAATTTAAGATTAAATAATATTCCTAATTTAATGGGGATTAATCCTATGATGGGAATGACAAATTTATTAAATAATAATTTGATACAAAATAATAATATTGTTAATAATGCAAATATTAATAATGTAAATGTGGCTAATAATAATATGGGAAATAAAGAAGAGGCTAAATAAATATTATAATATATAATTATTAAATTTATTATATTAATTATATTCTTTATTAATTATTTTTATTATTATTATTAAAATATATTGATTTGATATTGTTTTTTAAATTATAATGTATAAAATTAAATAAAATAATTTTCTTTTAAACTTTAATTGAAATTATTATATAAATTAGAAATTATTATAATTATTTTTTGTTATTAATATTGTAAATATAAAAATATAAAAAAATTATATTTTTTATTTAATTAAATTTAAATAAATTTATAATTATTTATTTAAATAATAATTATTAAAATAAATATAAATTAAATAAAATTCAATCAAAATTAAAATATATTTTAATTATTTTATATTTAAAATCTTGTATATGCAATTATAAATTAATAAATAAATTAAATATTCAAAAAATGTAAAAAAATCAATATATCAAATCTATATTTTTATTAATAATGTCAATTTTAATATAAAATTAATTAAACATTTCATCATTTATAAAATAAATTATTAATTTAAAAAATTATAAAAAATAACTTAAATAAAAATAATACATCATATGACTTTAATCAAATAACAATTAACTTCCTTTGACAAAAATAAATATAATATAATACATTAAATTAATTTTTAATAAAAAATGAATCAACTCTTTGCTGCAATCTTAGGTTGGATTGGTAATTGTATTGCCATTGTATTCTTTATTTCTCCAGTTTTCCAATTTGTTGAACTTATACAAGGAAAAAGAAAAGTTCATGAATGTCCATTCATAGCTTTAATGATAAATATTCTTCAAAACTCATCACAAGTAGGTAAAGCTTTAAGAATGAACCAATTACAATCATGGGTATGTAACTTAATTGGAGGTATTTTTACAGTTATTTGGTTAAGTATTTGGATTATATATTATACTGAATTCAAATTTTTACCAACTTTATTCTGGTATTTTATTATGTTAGAAATGTTTCTTGTTATTTTTTATGTTTTTTATACTATGATTCCACAATTAGCTGCTCAATGGATTTGTATGATTGTCAATATTGGAATGTGTGCAGGTCCATGTGAAAATCTTTTAACAGTTTGTAAAACAGGTAATTATACTTTAATTCCTATTGTTACTTCAATATTAAATTTAGCAAACTCTTTCTGTTGGTTTATTTATGGATTAGGTCAATCAGATTTTTCAATTTGGGTTCCAAATATTATTGGTATGTTCTTAGGAGCAGTTCAAATTTCTTTCTGGGCTATTTATAGAGCTAAAGCTGGTGGACATTGGGATCCAGAAGAACATAAAGAAGGAAATGAAAATGCAGGTGCTGAAGAAAAAGCTCAAGAAGCATAAACACAATAAATTAAAAAATTATGAGTTTTAACTAAATAGCATATAATATATTTTTAAAATAAAATAAATATATAAATCGTCTTTAATTTAGGTATAATTTTTTTCTAATTAATATAAAAATCGTAACTTTTATAAATAATTTTTTTGAGAAAAAGACATTATGATAATATTTTTAATAATAAGTAAGAAATTCTATTTAATAATTATTTAATTATAATAAAATAATAATAATAATAATTTTAATAATAATAATTTATCATTTGAATTAAATTATTTTATCTGATTTATTAACTTTCATTATGAAATTTTTATAAAAATTTTTTTATAAAATAAATTATTAATTTAATTAATTAATATTTATTTAAATATATTAAATTTTATTAAAATATAAAAATTATATAAAATTAACAAAAAGAAATTTTATATTTATATTCTAAATATGATAAATAATAATTTAATTATATTACTCAATAATAAACATTAATTAATTTTATTTGATTAAAAAAAAAAATTAAATTTTATTTAAAAATTATTAATTATTAATTAATTTTTTTATTTAAAAAAATGATACATAATTCCAAATTAATTTCTAATATTGATGTTTACATTTTTAGTGGAAATTTAAATATGTTAAAAAATATTTCTAAATATAAAACTCCAGCATTTCTTCCAATATTAAATAAATCAATATTGTCATATCAATTAGAATTTTTAGAACGAAATAATATAAAATATTTTAAATTAATAACATACGAAGAACATAGACAAGTTTTTGAAGAATTTTTTAATCAAAATATTCAAAGATTAAAATTTGAAGTAATTTATCTTCCTTCAACAGAAGAAGAAACTGATATTTTTAGTTTAATTAAAGATACAATAACAAAAAATAATTTTATTTTAATTTCATGTGATTCAATTTTAAATTTTGATTTATTTGAGTTTATTGATAATCATTTTGAAAAAAAAAGTTTAGTTAGTTTTATTTTAAATGATAATTTTTCAAATATTTCAAATAAAAAATTAAGTTTTATGAAAGATAATAATCAATTAAGTTTATATTATGTGAATAATGAAGATTGTATTAAAGAAAATAAAAGTAATTTTAATGAACAAAATAATTTAAAAAAAGTTGAATATTGTCAAATTGTTGATGTTGAAGAAAAAAATAAATTAAAAATACAAAAAAATATGTTAAGACATTGTAAAAATTTAAAATTATTATATGCATATGAAGATATATCTTTTTATATTTTTAACAAAAATATTTTTAAAATAATCGAAAGTGATAAATTTAAAGAAGAAAAACAAAAAAAATCAATAAATAATTTATCAAATAATTTTATTCCATTTTTAATTAATAAAACATATTCAAAAACATATAATGAAATTTTAAATACAAATAAAAATGAAAAAATTAGAATAAATGTTAATACAAAAATTATTAATAAAAATAACGAAGAAAATGAATTTATTTATAAAATTTATGATTTTCCTTCTTTGTTTTTAACTATTGAAGAAATACAAAAACCTTATGATAAAATTAATGAAATTTTTTTCCAAACTGAAAAAAATTTAAAACATTATTTTAGTAATTTTGCAAATTTAATAAATGAAAATTTAAAAAATAATAAAAAATTTAATGAAGGAATAAAAGAAATTAAAAATATAAGTGAAGATTGTTATATTGCAGATGGAAATAATATTTTTAATTCTGATTGTATTATTACAAAAGTTGTTTCAGGAAAAAATTTGCAAGTAGATGAAAAAAGTAAAATTATTAATTGTTTAATATTTGATGATGTAAAAATCGGAAAAAATTGTAAAATTATTAATAGTATAATTGGAGAGAATTGTATTATTGAAGATAATTGTGAATTAAATGAATGTATTGTTGAAACCAATTATAAAGTAGAAACAAATACAAAAAAAAATGGAGAGTTAATTAATGAATATAATTATAATTAAATAACATTTATAAATTTATAATAAGTAATTTATTTAATATTTTATAAAAAAATATTTTAATTTATTTTAAAAAATAAATAAAATAAAATTATAATATTATAATTATTAGTTAAAATATATATTATAACTATTTAATAAATATAAATAATAATAAATAATAATAAATTTAAAAATAATGGAAAAATAATTTATTAAAAACAGAATATTATCGAATTGTTTACAAAAAAGGATTTGAATTCGAGCTAAAGAGAATCGAAATTCCTTGGAATTGACTTCAATGCTAAACAGGTGTTTAAGATCTTAGTCAAGCTTTAGGAAAAGGCCATCACAGGGATTAGGGACAGGTTGACGAAAGAAAGAAAGAGCCTTGCATGCTCAAAAAGTTTACGTTGCCCGGTTCCATTTTTTGGAAAATGAGTACCCTCAAAGTTTCTGTTTGTATTGGCAAATTTGCCTTCTTTTGCCTCTTTCTAGAGAAAAATTCTGCTTCAATAGGGGTAAAAAAAAATCATTTTCTCTTCGAGAGCTTCGAGCGAGAACTTGGAGGTCAAAATTTACCTCTTTCTTTTCCAAATAAGAGTTCCTTTTTGAGGCTACCGGCTTCTTGTCAAAAGAGAAAAAGGCTTTGTTTCAAGTCCTTTTCCTGTTACAGCTTTCGTCTGCCTTGACCAACTTGTTAAGTTCGGTTAAATTCTTTTCTTCTTTTTTCAATTCCTTGCCGAGGTTGTCTTCTTTTTCCTTGGCTTCTGAAATTTGCTTTTCAAGCACTTCGTATGAATTTTTCTATCATTCAAAAATTTATAAGCTCATATAATATTATTATTGTAAAAGAATATTATATGAATATCATAATAATATCAAGTTTGGATACTATTTTTATTAAATTGAATAAGATAGATATAGAACATTTCTTCGTTTATAGATAAAAAAAGAAACTTGGAAAAAATAAATAAAAGGAAAAAAAATTTATTTTTAATGAAAAAAATTAAATTATATATTGTTTATTTATATTAAAAATAATGTTTATTATCCACTAACAATAACAAACATTCCAATATAAATAGTTACTCCTCCCTTAATTCTAATGGAAGACTTCGGAGCCCATCCTATTGGTGTTCCATTTCTATCAATTCTATATGGAGCAGCTCTTCCTTCTTTAATATCTCCTATTGTTAAACCCTTCCATCCAACAGCTGCAGTGTGAGTTCCATGTCCTCCATAGCTATCCCCATGATATGGTCCTACTAATTCAACGCTCATTCTAATAATATTATAATAGTTATTATGGATATTTATATATAGTTAAATAAAAAAATGATAAAAAATTTAACTATTTTTAATTTTAATTGATTGTTAAAAATAATACTATTTTACTTATTTTAATTTAATTCAATTTTTATAATTTTTAATATTATTTTTATCGATTAGGGATTGGGTAAATCATGGTAAATTAAGCTTTTAACATAAAACGCTTTTTAATTTGACGCTCGTATATTTGTTTTTAAGAACTATATGATTGGTTAAAGCGGTTTCACCGTTTCTATCAGACATTGCCTGTGCCGCAGGCCTGTCTTTTGTTCTAAAACG
>JAEEGK010009352.1_pt1 | contig 22901 bp, 21 predicted proteins | sample 8958771 | NCBI WGS metagenome assembly JAEEGK01 (sample SAMN16246547, study PRJNA631951) | gut metagenome | biome: gut microbiome; feature: rumen; material: SC-attached | host: Bos | place: Iran: Karaj | collected 2018-10 | reverse complement strand
GGTGCAGCAATACACATTAGCAACATCTCCTTTTATTTATTTAAATGATTTATTTAAATGAATTAATTAATAAAAAATCTTAAATTAAAATCACTTATATTTGATATTTTAATTATTAGTTTTTAGATTATATAAATATTTTTATTTTATCAAACTAATTTTTCAAAAAATAAGTGAAAGTATTAAAAAATTCAAAAAAAACCAATATAATAACAATAAAATTCAAACAATGAACAAAATTGAAACAAAAATCAAGAATCAAGGAACATGAAATTAAAATGCAATCCTTTTATTTTTTAAAAAATATTTTGTTTTCAATAAAATAGTTTGAAGTATTACTAAAAAGTTTATATATAATAAAGAATATAAATTACTTTATCAATATAACTTTAATAAAATTAAAATAAGTTGAATTTTAATTTTTTAGGTTTATCAATTATATTGATATTAATTTGGAGGAAATTATTTATGCATATTATGGAAGGATATTTACCATTAACATGGTGTATCATATGGTTCGTCATATCATTCGCTATTGTTGCATTTGGTATTTATCAAATTAAAAAAATCGTAGATGAAACCCCTGAATCCAAAGCTTTACTCGCTGTAAGTGGAGCATTCATGTTCATCTTATCATCTTTAAAATTACCTTCTGTTACTGGAAGTTGTTCTCACCCTTGTGGTAACGGATTAGGTGCAGCATTATTCGGCCCTGCTGTAACTGCTGTACTCGCAACTATCGTACTTTTATTCCAAGCTTTATTACTCGCACACGGTGGATTAACCACTTTAGGTGCAAACATCTTCTCAATGGGTATTGTAGGTCCATTCGTAGCTTGGATTGTATACAAAGGTTTAACTAAAGCTAATATCTCATCCACTATTGCAATCTTCTTTGCAGCATTCTTAGGTGACTTATTAACTTACGTAGCTACTTCATTCCAATTAGCTTTCGCATTCCCTGCTCCTACTTTCGGATCAGCATTAACCAAGTTCTTAGTTATTTTCGCAGTAACTCAAGTACCATTAGCTATTGGTGAAGGTATCTTAACAGTAATCATCTGGGACAGATTAAAAGCTTACAAACCAAAATTATTAGACAAATTAGGTGCATTAGCTCCTAATGAAGCATAAGGTGATTAACATGGAAAGATCAACATTATTAATTTTAGCAGCTGTTTGTATTATATTGTTCATTGCACCACTCGTTATGTTCAGTGGTCATGGAGAAGAAGACGGATACTTTGGTGGAGCAGACGACGCAGCTGGTGAAGCTATTGAAGAATCTGGTTTTGAACCTTGGTTCTCATCAATTTGGGAACCACCTAGTGGTGAAATAGAAAGTTTATTATTCGCTCTTCAAGCAGCTATAGGAGCAATCATTATTGGTTACTTCTTCGGTTACTGGAGAGGACAAGGTAAAGAAGAATAATTCTTCTTTATCCATTTTTCTTTTTTTTAAAATTTTTTAATAAAAGTGAATATTGAAAATTTAAATTATTGAATAATTTTTAGTGATTTTATGAAATTTGATATGGATTATATTGCTCACAATAATGAATTAAGTGAAACAAATCCTTATTTTAAACTGTTTTTAACAATAATTCTATTAATTGTAACTTTAGCGTTGGATAATCTGTATTTTGATATTTTTATATTCATTGTGATGTCTATTGTAATATTGGCAATAGCAAAAATCAATTATAGGTCATATTTAAAATTCTTGACAATTCCAATGGCATTTCTAGTAATAACATGTATATTCTTAATATTCTTCTTTGGAAAAGGAGATGTTATCTATGAAACAGGAATATTCGGCATTGTTGTTACAACAGACTCATGGCATTATGGTATTTACACATTCTTTAGGGTTATGGCATGCTTGCCTTCATTAGGTTTCCTTGCTCTAACAACACCAATTGCAAAGATTTTCCATTGCCTTGATACAATGAAAGTGCCAAAAATACTTATTGAAATTGGACTTTTAATGTATAATACAATATTCATATTTCTTAATGAAATCGATACAATGCAAAAAGCACAAAAAACAAGAATGGGGTATAATTCTTATATGAATTCAATGAAATGTTTAGCAGATCTTATCAGTAACATATTCTTAAGGTCTTTAGATAAAAGTGAAACATTGCAAAATAGTTTAGATTCAAGAGGTTATGCTGGAGAGCTTCCAGTTTATGTACCGCCAAAGGAGGAATGAAATGTTAGAAGTGAAAAATATCAAATATTCTTACAATAAGGATTACCAAGCACTTAAAGGAGTCAGTTTAAAAGTTGAAGACGGTGAAATGGTTGCTCTTTTAGGTAAAAATGGTGCTGGAAAATCTACTTTGTTCCTTCATTTGAATGGTATATATGAACCTGATGAAGGCCAAGTCTTTATTGATGGCGAAGAATTGAAGTATGATAAGAAAACCTTGCTTAAATTTAGACAGAAAGTAGGAATTGTATTCCAGAATCCTGATGACCAAATCTTTGCACCTACCGTGGAAGAGGATGTTGCTTTTGGACCTTTGAACTTAGGATTACCTATGGAAGAAGTTCAAAAAAGGGTAACTGAAAGCTTAGCTCGTGTTGGCATGAGCGGTTATGAGAAAAAAGCACCTCACCATTTAAGTGGAGGTCAAAAGAAAAGGGTGGCTATTGCAGGAATTCTTGCAATGAGACCTAAAATAATGGTCTTGGATGAACCTACTGCAGGTTTAGACCCTCAAGGGGTTACAGCATTGACCAAACTGTTGAAGGAACTTAATGAAGAAGGAATTACAATTATCATCTCAACTCATGAGGTCAATCTAGTTCCTGATTACGCAAAAAAAGTTTTCGTTCTAGTGGATGGTCTTTTGATTGCAGAAGGAACTCCTAAGGAAATCTTTTCACAACCTGAAATTCTTGAACAGGCAAACCTGGAAGTCCCAATTGTTACAACACTTTTCCATGACCTTGAAAAAGAAGGATTTGATATGGAAAACGATTATCCATTAACAATTGATGAAGCTAAAGAGAAGTTCAAAGAATTATTGAATAAGCAATAATTCAAAAACTAATTTTTTTTAAATCATAAATTTATTCATAACTTGACACTATAAAGTATTACTCCTAAAGGAAATTAATAATACTTTTCACTTTTTTACATAAACTATTTTTTGGAGCAATATTTGCTCATTTTACCCAATCTATTTTTAAAAATACATTAATAAATTTTTATAATAAAATAAACATACTAAAATTAATTAATTAATTTATTAATTTTAATAATTGATACTGACTTAATAAACCAACTAATTTAAAAAAAAAAGATTAAGGGATAATATGGAAGAAATAAAAAAATTTAAAAACATTGTTATTGGAGCAGGCCCTGCTGGAAGACTTGGATCATTCGAACTCGGTAAATTGGGAGAGGAAACTCTTCTTATTGAGAAGAAATACATTGCTGGAACCTGTCTTAATGAAGGATGCATGGTTGTATGTGCACTTACTGACATCAGCCGTTTCATAAAAAGCTTCAAAAGGTATAATGAAATCGGTTTCATCAATGGAAACATAAGCTTGGATTACAAATCTGCATGTGACAACATCAAAAAGACCCAACTCATGCTACGCAGACTTAACCAAGAGGAAAATGAAAGCGTGAACAATAATGTAATCTATGGTGAAGCAAGTGTGGAAATAAGTGATGATGATAAGATTATTGTTAAGGTGAAATTAGACAATGACAATGCACTTCAAAGAGAAAATGTGAAAAATAATGATTGTAATGTATATGAGGCAGAAAATCTTTTGATAGCTACTGGTGCAAGACCATTTATTCCAAATATCGATGGAGCAAAATATGCTTTAACAAGCAGCGATGTACTTTCCTTGGAGGAAGTTCCAAGCAAATTGAATATAGTTGGTGGAGGGATAATTGCTACAGAATTATCAAACCTATTCTCAAGTTTTGGAAGTGAAGTAAAGATAATTGCAAGAAGCGAAATCCTAAAGGATTTGGAACCAGAAATCAAATCTTATGTAGTTAACAAGCTCATTGATGAAGTGGATATACATGAGAACACCAATGTTTTGGAAATCACTGAAAACTCCATCTTAACTGACAAGGGAGAATTTGAAGGAAAAACATTGATAGCTACTGGAAGAGTACCTAACTCAGAAATAGTTGCAGACATTGTTGAATTAAATGAAGATGGATCAATTAAGGTAAATGAATTCTTCCAAACCTCAAATCCTAATATCTATGCTGCAGGAGACGTTACAGGAGGAATCACCCTCACTCCTTATGCAAGAAAAGAGGGAATCTCAGCAGCAAGAAACATGGCAGGATACTTGAATAAGTTTGACGATATAATCGTTCCGCAATCATTGACATTGGATTTGGATGTGAGCTTCACTCAAAAAACAGAATCATCTGATGATGATAGCAATGTTGAAGATGTAATCATTCCTGGCCTTGGAGGCCCACATGCATTCTGGAGAATCCTAAGAGGAGAAACTGGACTTACAAAGATTTCACTCAATACTGAAACAGAAGAAATAGTGAGAGCAAGTCAAATATCCCCATCCTCAATTGATGATACTGCTTATCTTGCATTCCTCATGAATATGGGAATAACTAAAGAGGATTTCGATGATTTCTTGGAAGTTCATCCATCTACAGATGCTTATTATAAAATCTTAAAAATCATGTGAATAAAAATAGAAAAAGTGTAAAAAAAATATAAAATTAGATAAAAATATAAAATTGATAAGATAATCTATCTTATCAATGCTTCTTTTTTAAAAATAGTTTAATGAAATAAATTAAAAATAAAAAATAAATAGAAATTTAATAAAAAATAATTAAATTCTTATTTTACCCAATTGACGAAAATGTCCTTACGTGGGTTTGGTTCATTTGGCTCAACCTTTTTACCTAAAGCAACACCATACAATGGAGTGTATCCTTCAGGAATATGGAGCTTTTTCAAGTTTTCTTCAACACTGAAGTAAATAGCTACAAGACCTAACCAACAGGATCCAATATCCAATCCTTCTGCTGCAAGAAGCATGTTTTCAATAGCTGCAGAACAATCAGCTTGCATATTGGTTGCATCTGATTTAGCGGAAACAAACACAACTGTTGGAGCATTGTGCATTACATTAACACGAGATTCTGCTATTGCTTCAAGGAATTCATCACCTGAATTGGATAAGATGTTGAGTACAGAATCATTGATATCTGCAAGAGTTTCCTTGTTTTGAACTACAGTGAAATGCCATGGAGCTTCTCCTCTTGCAGTAGGAGCCATAATAGCGGCTTCCAAAATTTGTTCAATTTGCTCATCTTCAATTTGCTCATCTTTGTAAGCTCTTACGCTTCTACGATTTTTAATGACTTCAAAAATATCACTCATAAGATCACCATAATAAAATTAATAAGTTAAAAAAATTTAATTGGATTGATAGAACATGATGATTAGCTTAACTTTCTTAAATCAGTCGGTTTTGTTCTAACATCCTTTTCAACTACTCTTTCTAGATTAGGGGAATATGGATTGTAAAGCAATCTTCTAAATCCAAGTGAAATTAATAAATTGTCAGTGACAACTTGCTGACGTTCACCAAGAATGATTTTTCTGAATAAATCACCTAAACCTCCGCCTGTTAAGACATCCATAAACAAATCACCGAAAGTCGGATTGCTTATATGCAATTTATTAATAAGGAATCTAGATAAGTTTCTTCTTCTAATGTATGCAATCAATGCAGTAGTTACTATGAACAATATTAAGGTTCCTACAAATCCTCCAAGAATGTAAAAGCTTATTCCTAAAGCTATTGCAAAGGTATGGTTTCCCACTTCACCTAACATGATTTTTCCTGAATAGTCTAAAGGAGCATATGCTATGCATGTAACTAAAGTGAGCAATGGAACATAATATGCAGGAATCTGTGCTACAGGAGCTACACCTAAAATCAAGGTAGCAAGAATTGTAAAGAAGCTCATTATAATAACTACGCTTACTGCAGAACCTGGTTGCATATCTGCAATGTTCATAGGCTGAATCATTAAAGCAACTAAAATAGAAGAAATGCCCATAAGAGGATAACCTAATCCGATAACGCATAACATACCTATTCCTCTAGCAAGTTGACCTATTTCAATAGGCAAGTTAGCGATTCTTCTTCTACCTATCACATCATCAACAAGAGCACATAATCCCATAACTAAAACAAGATTGTTATATCCTGCAGGCAAGAATAGGCTAATTACAATGAATGGAATTATACCAATCCCACGAGGAGTACCTCCACGCACTGGCTCATATAGATTTCCCATATAACCTCTTTTGCCTAAGAAACGGAATATAATATTCAATGCTCCAGTTCCTAAAAATGTTGCAATAAATACTATAAATAATTCTAAAAACATGTTTAAAATCCTTTAATTTTTTAATGTAATATTAGTATTTTTATAATTTTTATTATATATAATGTTAAGTTTTCAAATATTAATTTATTTAAAAGTCTAAGAAAATGAGTCTAAGAGATAGCTATTTAGAAAAATAAAAATAATTTAATGGATTAATTTCAATTAATTGATGGAATACCTTAAGGTAGCAGCCATACCACCTAATCCTTCAAGCTGCTTTCCGCCTTCATGCTGGCTGCTTATGACTAAAACTTCACCAGACATGTTTTCAACCATATCCATGGATTCCTCAAGATCTTCACTTCTGATTAGATTATCCAAAACCAATAGCTTTTCTATAGCCCCCAAATCGATAGCCTCTTTCACTTGCTTTTTACCATAAACAACTAAAGTGGAAGACTTTGCTATTTCCTGAAGGATTTCATTAATTGCTGAAATTTCAAATGCAACCCTATTCTCAGCAGCCAATTTTTCAACTGTTCCCTTTTTAAGAACTTCATTGATTCCCACTCTTCCGCCGGATCCAGTGGCTTCAACTATGGACTTTTTAGCCAAATCCTTATGTTTCAACTCAAGATACTTTAGGAAATCATTCTTATAAAATCCAGGACCTGCCAAAACTATAGTCTGAATATTGTCAAACTTGAGAATATAATCCACAATCTTTTGATAGAATTTCTCAATATTCTTAGCCCTATTCTTATCAATTATCCTTTTTCCGGAAACATTTCCCATAACTGGTCCATAATATTCTATGCCAAATTGCCTCATCAAACCAAAGTCTGCAACATCATCTTCCAATACAACAATGATTGCAGATAGTTTCTTGGAAGCTTCAATGGCTTGGTTGATTCTCTTCAATGCATAGCCAGACCAATGTTCCTTAAATATCTTAATTGGAGTGTTCAATTTGGCTTCAATTGTATGGTGAGATCCGAGAGGAATCAAGTCTTCAGGGCCTTTGATGATTGAACCGATTATCCTAAGTTTTCCAGTGAAGATGTGAAAGCTTACATCCTCTACTGAAACCCCTAAAGTAAAGGTCTTTTTAACTCCCCTATCACTTCTTAACTTATCTCCAGTATTGTCCTGAATCCTTCTTGTTGTCTTAGAGTATACAGTATCTCCCTCAGCGATTATGTGAGACAGATGCCATAAGTCATCTAAAGTTTCAGGAAGAAGTTCGATAATTCCTTTCTTTCTATCTTGATAAGTTATTTTCATGAATAAACCTCAATGCATACAGAAATATAAATTTGTCATTCTCATTAAAATTAATCAAAAATTATAAAAAACTCAATAGTTATATAATTATTATAACAATATAAAATATGAATATTGGTAATATATAAAATTAAGTAATTTTAAAAAATAACTATCAAAAAAATACTATCTAAAAAATACTATCAAAATCAATTTACCAAAATTAATTTACCAAAATCAATTAAATAATTTTTATCAATTTCTAAAACAAAACTAATAGAGCTAATAAAATGAAAATTGGAATTATTGGAGGAACACGAGGTTTAGGAAGAACCATTGCATGGTATATGAAAGACTTTGACTTCGATGTTACAATTACAGGAAGAGATTCCATTGTTGGAAAGCAAGTCAGTGAGGAACTTGGAATAAAATATAGCGACAATAATAAGAAGATTGTTCAAGATAGCGATATCGTGATTATTTCCGTTCCTATTTCAAGCACTGAAGCAGTTATAGAGGAATTAGGACCATTTATGAAAGAAGGTTCATTGATGATTGATGTTACTTCAGTGAAAGAGGGCCCTAGCCGCAAAATGAAGGAATGCATTGGAGAAGGAGTTGAATTCATCCCTACTCACCCAGTCTTTGGTCCAAGAACAACAGACTTGAAAGGGCAAATCATAGTGCTTACACCAATTGAAAAGGGAAATTGGTACCCTAAAGTCTACAAGTTCCTTGAAGACAAGGGAATGAGGATAGTGGAAACAAGTCCGGAGCATCACGATGACATGATGGGAATTGTACAGGTCTTGACTCACTTTTCATACATCTCTACAGCTTCAGCTATTGAAAAACTTCAAATTGACATTAAGGACACTGAAAACTATGAAAGTCCAATTTACAATCTAATGATTGATACAATAGCTAGGATAGTATCTCAAAATCCATATCTTACTTACTCAATCCAACATGAAAACAAGCGTGGAGAAAAGATCAGACAAGCTCTTTTTGATTCCATAAGCGAATTGAAAGAAGCATTGACAAATGAGGACGAGGAGGAGTTTGTTGAAATCGCTCTTAGGGCAACAAAGCATATGGGAGACATCCAAGCGGCTTTAGGTAGAAGTGACAAGGCAATAAATGCCCTTACCCAGGAATATAATATATTAATGCAATCCATTGGACAGGAAGTAGGTCTTAAGCATATTTATTCAGATAAAATCCATGTTGGAAAAATCAAGGAAATCGGTTTGGATTTCGTATATTTGGAAGATGAAAACGGCAAGGTCAAAAAGCTAAAGATATCCAATGCTGAAATGCTGGATGAAGAGGAACTTTTCAATTGGAAGGTAAAGAATCAGAAAATGCACACAAGAGACCTTAGCGCAATATTCAGGAGAAAATCAAATCCTCACACCATCAAAGATGCTTTAAAAAGAATTGAGGATGTTGTCGATGTGGAAATAATTGACATTTACAAAGGCGAACCTATAAAAGAAGATGAAATCAGTTACACCTTTTCAATTCAATCATTAAGCAAAGAATCCATTGAAGAATGTGAAAAACTTATAAAAGGATTTGGCGGAATTACAAGATAACAATTAATTTTTATTTTTCATGATACTGCTAAAACAACTTAACAAATTAGGAATAATCAAAATAATTATGAAACTGAGGTTAAACCATGAAAATGATTAAGCAAACATTGGGTTTGAATGTAGATAATTCTAAATATTACATCAAGCTGATTATAGAAGCGGTTCTAATCGGTTTATTCTCAGGATTAGTTGTATCATTATACAGATTCGGATTGGACAATAGCGAAAACATCCTATTTTCCACCTTAAAATACATTCAAGGAGACTTCCTATTAACAGTTGCATGGTTTGCAATTCTTGCACTTATGGGATTCATCACTGCACTATTAATGAAATGGGACCCTGACAGTTTAGGAAGCGGAATCCCTATAGTTATGGGTGAAGTGAAAGGATACTTTGATGTATGCTGGTGGAAGACATTGATTGCCAAGTTTCTTGGAGGAACCCTTACAGCACTTGGAGGGCTTTCTTTAGGAAGAGAAGGACCATCCGTACAATTAGGAGCAATGGCTGCAAAAGGAGTTTCAAAATACTTGCCAAACACCAAGACTGATGAAAAGCGTCTTTTGGTATGTGGAAGTGGAGCAGGGCTTGCAGCTACATTCAGTGCCCCTCTTGCAGGATTCATCTTCACCTTAGAGGAAATCAATAAGGGATTTGACAGGTCAATCGTCCTTGTAGGATTGGTTTCAGCAGTTGTAGCGGACCTGGTATCAAAACTGTTCTTTGGGCAAAGTCCAATATTCCCATTCACATCATTGAATCTTCCTTTAAAATATTTCTACCTATTGATAATTTTAGGAATCATTGTTGGAATCTTAGGCTACATTTACAATGTGGGAATGATTAAGGCTTCTGAAATGTGGGAGAGATTGAGTTTTCTTCCATTGGAAGTGAAATACATTATTGTATTTCTTGTAACTGGAGTCGTAGGCCTATTTTTACCTGAAGTCCTTGGTGGAGGATACTCAATGATGAGTCTTATAGAACTATCCTTACCTCCATTGTCTATTCTAATTGTTCTTTTAATTGGAAAATACTTGCTTTTAATATTCTGTTTCGGTTCAAGTGCACCTGGGGGAATATTCTACCCAGTTCTTGTAATTGGGGCTTATATCGGTGCAATATTCAGTGCAATAGTTATTCCTATCTTTGGACTAGACCCACTTATTTCATATAAGTTCATTATGATTTCAATGGCTGCAATGTTTGCAAGTTCTGTTAGAACTCCAATTACCGCAATTGTACTCATTGCTGAAATGACTGGAGTCACAAACTCCCTTGTTGCAATGATTGTAGTGACCATACTTGCATATATCATTCCAACAATCCTTGGAAATGATCCAATCTATGAAACATTGCTTATGAGACTCTTGAAGAAGAATAAGGGAATTGACTTCGATAAGACAAAAAGCGTTTTGGAAGAGTATGTTGTTCCAATGGACTGTGCATTGATAGGAACAAAAATCTGGGAGCTTCCTATCCCTAAATCCGCTATGGTTGTATCTGTTGTAAGAAGCGGAAACACATTGATTCCAGATGAAGATTTGGAATTGAAATATGCTGATGAATTGTTCATCATTATGAATCAGAACACATACCCTGATGATAACCAGAAAATAGAATCCTTGATTTACAACAATTGGAAAGAGGAATAACGCTTATTTTATTCAAATTAAAAAAAAGAAGAAAGTAAAATGGTGACTAATATGAGAATAGCTGTTGCTTCAACTAATGGAGAAAATGTAGATTTGCACTTTGGAAAAGCAAAATCATTGTATGTTTATGAATATGATGAGGATGAAGATAAATTCGACTTTATTGACCAAAGAAATGTTGAAATTGAAGCAGACATGAAACATCAAAATCCGAAAATCATTAAAGCCATTGAAGATTGTGAAGTGGCAATATGCGAACAGTTTGGCCCTAAAGCAGCAATCTATGCAGAAGATTCAGGCTTAAAATTGGTAAAGGATGAAGGAACCGTTGAAGAGGTTTTAAGAAAATACATAGACCATGTCAATTTCATGAAAAACATTAAAATCTAAATTATTAAATTGGGGTTAAAATGTCTAAAAAAGTTAATTTAAAACCAAGGGCAATGATGTATCCATCTCCTGCAGTTATTGCCTCTGCTTATGATGAAAATGGAAGAGCAGATGCATGCACACTTGCATTTGCAACAATGTGTAGCCATCACCCTCCAGCAGTGATGATTGCAATCAATTCAACTGCTAAACGAAAAACACTTAAAAGCATATTGGAAAGAGAGGAGTTTGTTCTAGGTTTCCCATCAGCAAATCAAGTTGCAGAAACAGATTATATTGGAATGGCATCCGGATATGATGTTGATAAGCTTGAAAAAGTAGGTTTCACCACCACTAAAGCTAAAGAGGTAAACGCACCAGTCATAAATGAAATGAAAGTATCAGTTGAATGCAAAGTCATGAATATTGTTGAATAGGTAGCCATACACAAATAACTGGAGAAATTGTAAACATTCAAGCAGATGAAGATGTCATAGGCGAAAAGGGAAAAGTTGACTTGAAACTGTTAAATCCAATAGTTTATGATGATGTTTTATATGACTACTTCAAAGTGGGAGATAAAATAGCTGATGCATTCAATGTAGGTGTTAAGTTTAGAAAATAAATAAAAAAAGAAATTAAAAGATTAAAGAACTATTCTTTAGCACCTTGAAGAGCAATAGGAACATATTCCTTGAACCTTTCATCATCCAACAAATCTGTATTTTCCAAAAGATACTTGCTTGTTATCTTATTGATTTTAGATAATTTTAGTTGACTGTTGATATATCCTTCTTCTTTAATCAGTCTTATGAGTCCTTTTCCATATGTCAAGGAAGGATCTGCAATTCTTTGTCTCATTGAATCAATAAGTGACCTACTTCCAATACCTAAGGTTCTGCACATGTCATCAATTTCATCAAGAATTCTCAATCCCCATTCTTCCAAACTGATTTTCTCACCATCCTTAAGCAATTTCATATTATAATCATAAGCCGCTTCAGCAGTCATTTCCTCATTGTAAAGAGCTTCCTCTTGCCAATTTTCATAATCGGACTCTTCAGCAATCAAGGTATAAATCAGGAACAAGTGAAGGAAATCCATGTCTTTTTTTATTAAACCGCATTTATAAAATGGATTGATGTCTAAAGTTCTCACTTCAAGATACTGAATTCCATCATTTCTTAAAGATGAAAGAACATCACTTGGATCTTTAGGCTTTAATCTGATTTGAGTGTATAGCTCCTTAGCTTGTGATAGCTTACCTTCATCAATGAAAGACTGAACATCATTGGCAAATGCATCTACTGAATCATAATTCGGATATAAATGCTCTAAATTCTTATATCCACAGGATGCATTCCTGAATGAAGGTCCTCTTTCACTATAAACCCCTCCACGATTATCGCTATTTTCCATCAATTTGGTACATTCTGGAGTGAATGTATCATGAGCTGCAACAGAACAGCCTGTAAGATAAATTATTAGCCAAACATAACGAATGTAGTTTCTTGATATCTTTAGATAAAGCCTATTCTTAAATTCCTTATAGGAAATCCTTGAATCCTCTTCACTCTCAATCTCACTGATATCCAGATTCTCATACAGTTTTTCTATCAGTTCCTCCTTAAATGAAAAGTTAAAATGAATTCCTGAAATCAATTGCTTTCTAAGACCATATTTTTTAGCCAATCCTTTTCTGTATTCCATTGACTCTTCTGCCAATTCTCTGCCTTTATATTTTGCAATCGGGATTTCACTTGAATCTGGAAGTATGCAAGGCAATGATTGGAACCATAGGAACTCATCATCATCCAAAGAGCTGTTGACCAAATCAGACATGAAAGAGAAAAATGAAAACGCTTCATCTATTGTATCGAAGGTTGGGGTGATGATCTCTATTTGGCTTTCTGAGAAATCTGTTGTAATGTAAGGATTTGATAATTTGTTTCCAAATATTTCAGGGTGTGGACTAAGTGAGAGCTCTCCATTTTCACGAACTCTTAATCCTTCCCACTCCAAACCGAAAGATCCTTGTTTTAAATCCTCTGAACTTGCATTCTTATGCAATTGAGATAAATTGAATAACCTATCCATTTTATCACACCTTCATCCTATAAATCACCATAATCTTTAATGATTTCTTCCAAACTTATTCCTTCTTTCAATGAGTCCAATATCCTTTTTCCAGGATTTGTTTTCTCCTTCACATTTCCGTATAATGGTTCTAAAAATATTTCTTCACCAAGATCTCTTTCTTTCAAACCTTCTTTTGCCAAATCCAAAACGTCCTTTGCAAGACCATACAATTCATCTTGATCGATTGAACTTGGAATTTCAGTCTTTATTAACAATTTACGAAGCTCTGTACTGTTATAACAATCGTGAAATACCGGAGCGTTAAAAAATAGCTTTTCCAGTTCCTTTGTTTTATGTTTTAAACCTACATGAAAAGCTGCAACAGACATAGAGTCCTTGATAGGTTGAGTGCAAACACTTCTATACTCAAGAGTTCCTCTAAAAGTCAAATTAATAAACTTAAATGCTCTCAAATATTCAATATCATCTAAAGATGGCTTAAACTCAATGTCCCTATAAGACCCTTTGCAATAGCATTCCCCTACAATGGAATCAGTGTTGAAATAATCCTTTAAAGGCATTGAAGGGAAATTAATGTAAATCCCATCTCTCATTACACAGTAAATGTTTAAGGATTCAAGATAGGAAACCAATTCATTAATACTTTTAAATTCAATATCATACATTCCGATATTGTGTGGATTGACTCCATGAGTGCTGTACTCCCATAGGTTATCCCTAAAGCAAACGTAATCCTCATTATCCTCCAAAAGGACTGAATTGGAAAAGATTAACGCTTTGATTGGCTCCAATTTGGAAAACACATTTATGTTTTCAATCAAATCATCATATGGAACATCCAATTGGACTTGAGAAGCACTTGAAAACATGCCGTATCCAGGATAATCATGGAAATACATCAATGAATCTGAATAATTGTCTGCTGACTTCAAATGATTATAAAGCATCAAGTATCGTTCACTTGGAATTGGAATTTCATTATTGTATTTTCTATAAGGGTTTATCCCCATACCGCTTAAGGTGTGGTTATGACTTTCAAACTCTTCCTTAATGAAGCGGTAATATTCACTAAATCTTTCATTTATGGTGAATAAGTCCTCTTCCTTGCCCATTGCAAATTCAATGTTGTTATATGAACAGTCATAACATACAATGTCATCATTTTCACGGTTTCTTAAAGCATAGACATTGCCTTCATAATCTATGCCTTCAACTTCAAAAGAATTGAAATGATTCTTAAATGATTCAGTTACACGATGAACTATGTCAAAGTCCACCGCTTCCTTGTTCAAGTTGATTATTGGAACCTCAATTTCTATCCCAATATACTCTTTTTTAGATTTTTTAGTAGATTCCAAAAACATTTGACAGATCTTTTCCCTTATCATTTCATCTGTAATTGCATCATCTGCCATTTAATCAACTCCAATTCCAATTAAATTATCCTTTAAAAAGGATTAAATTCCATATTTCTAAAAATTCTAAATTTTCTAATAACTCACTAAAACATCTTCAAATATCTTCAAGCAATATCTTAAACTTCAAGGAGCATAAGATATATTACCACACATTCTCCTCTTCAACATCACTGCTTAAAGTGCTTGCAAATTTTTCAATGAACATAAGCTGCTCTTCAGTTTCAACATATTCAAATGAATGAGGTTTTGCCTTGAATAGCAATTCCCCATTTGAAAAGGAGATAACAGTATTCAATGGCACTTCTTTCCAATCACTTGAATCTAAAGCTTGAGTTGAAAAGAAAACGCTGTTTTCAGTTTTCAAATAGCATAAGGAATCCCTATAATTTGTGTGAACATACATCTGTTCTCCATCATAAACAATTAGATTCAACTTATTGGATAATGCCATAAAGCTTATCAAGTCAGAAACTATATCGAATCTTTCCTTTAAGCTTAAAGGCTCGCCTTTAAATGCCTCAAACTTGTTTATCAAATCAACAATACCTAGAAGAATTCTTTCGGAATCGGTTTCTCCCTCTTCCTCAGTGCTGTATTTACATAAATCTGGGCAGTCAAAAACTGTTCCATTATGAATAAGAGTCCATCTTCTACCCGCATTGTCTTTTTTAACGAAAGGATGGCAATTATAAAAGTCCTTCACACCAATAGTGCCTAAACGAATGTGTGCTAAAGCATTCTTAGAAATGATTGGATTCAATAGGATATTTCCTAGCATGACACTGCTTCGAGCCTTAACAGGTTCTTTAATTACACTGAATTTATCTGAATCTAAAATAGCTAATCCCCAACCGTGAGGATGTTCATCACAATGACTATAAAACTCTTTTAAATAATCATTAATCTCTTCTTCTTTTGATGAACTAAATCCAAAGATCTCACACATTTTTTACCTCCTTTCATTTTTTAATAAAACAAAATCATGAAACATGAAAAAGTTTTATAACAATTGTTATATTTTTTATATTATTTAAATGTTTTAGTAGTAAACCAGGATAATAAGAAAATTTTTAAACATTTTCTAGAAATATACTGTAAATATATTGGAATATTAAAATATTTTCAAAATATGTTTAAGACATATTAATTTAAGACATAATAATAAAATATTTAGAGTATAATAGGAATATGTTAAATATAACTTAAAAAATTAACTAAATATAACTACCAAATATACAAAAATAATTATTAGATAAAAATTATAATATCAAAAATATTTATATACTATAAAAATCATAACTAACAATAACCTTTATGGGCGGGTTTTAAACTTATTTAAAACTTTTATGATATTATTTTAATTTAAATGGATTGATTCCAGAGCAGGTAAATTATAGATTATAAAAATTATTTAGCTTATAATCAAATTTTATAACTATTTTTGTATCTATTTTTGATATAAGGCCACTTCAGATATCTAAAGTGACATTAGCCCATTGACCTGTGATTTTAATATTATATTTTTTATTTCATCTAATGATTATTCATCATGAGATCAATAAGCATTGGATTTAACTAAAACTTATATCATAGCTAGATTTCTATCCTATTTTATATTATATTATAGTTTAGCCATAGCTATGTTTTATTTCAATAAAAAAACAAAAACAATTATTCTAAAAAATAATTACGTCAAAAATATAGAGAGGAATGATATAAATGGCAAAGAAACAAAGACGTAGAGTACGTGACACTTGGAAAGAAAAATCTTGGTACACCATTAAAACTCCTGTAGCATTCGGAGACAAAGAAATCGGTACCACCCCTGCAAGAGACCCTGAACTCGTGTACGGAAGAACTGTAGAAGTAACCATGAGAGAATTAACCGGTGACTTCTCTAAACAATACATCAAATTACAATTTGAAGTAAATGATGTAAACGGAAACATCGCAAACACTAAATTCACTGGACACAAAACCACTACTGATTACGTAAGAAGTATGATCAGAAGAGGAACCAGTAGAATCGATGCTCCTGTTATCGTAACTACCCAAGATGAACGTAAATTAAAACTCCATGTATTAGCTGTAACTACCAGAAGAGCAAAATCTTCCCAACAAAAATACATGAGAGAAACCATTAACGAATTAGTTACTAAAGTAGCTTCAGAAAAAACCTTTGATGAACTCGTAGAAAACTCTGTAAACGGTAGATTAGCTTCTGAAATTTACCACAAAGCTAAAAAAATCTATCCTCTTAAAAGAGTGGAAATCATCAAAAGTAAAGTATTAGAATAAATTTTCTAATATTTTATTTTCTTTTTTTAACTATTTTTATTCTTTAAATTTTTTATCAAACTTTTTTAATATATACTATTTTTAATTCTATTAATTCTAATTCTATAAATTCTAATTCTATAAATTCTAATTCTTGATATTTCTATAAAATAAATTTCTTTTTTTCTATCCACTTCGATTCAAACAATTAGTAAACTATTTAAATAAGTTTGTAAAAGTAATAAATAAAAAATAACATTTAATAAGAATTAGAGACTAAATAATTATTAGAGAATAATAATTCAGACTAATTAAAAATTAATAATACTTAATAAAAGTGATTATATGCATGAAGCTTTTGTAATAAATTGGGGATATGTCATACTTCTGTTTATTTTAGGTGGAATAAGCTATAAGAGAAAAAGCTTAGACTTATTAGGTTCCCTTATAATGATCTTTATGGGAATTACAATCATCTTCTCAGCAGGAGTACCATGGTTCATTCTAATCGTGCTGTTCTTTGGTTTGAGCATATTTGCTACACGCTTTTCAAAACCATACAAGAAGGAAATCGGCCAATATGAAAAGACAAGAACTGCAAAAAATGTAATCTCAAACGGTTTGGTTGCTTTTCTAATGGCAGCATTTGGAAGCTATTATCTTCCTTTGGCGGGAGGATTCATTGGAGCAGTTGCTACTGCTACAGCAGATACATTAGCTAGCGAAATAGGTGTTCTTCAAGAACCTCGCTTAATAACCACTTTCAAGAAAGTGGCTCCTGGAACTGATGGTGCAATATCAATTTTAGGAACTTCTGCAGCAATTGTAGGTGCAGGAATAATTGGAATTGCTTCATTCCTATTGGGAATCATTTCAGATCCTTTAATAGCTATAAAGATTTCAGTTATCTCAGGAACTTTAGGTTGCTTTATTGACAGTATCCTTGGAGCAGTTCTCGAGAGAAGACATTACATAAACAATGAACATGTCAATTTGCTTGCTACAATCTGTGGGGCAATCATTGGTATCGTTTCTGTAATGTAAAAACTTTAATTTTTTCATTTTTTTTCATTTTTTTTTATTTAAGATTGAACTCTTTTTTTCAAAACTTTTTTTAATTTTTATTTTAAAATACATTTTAAAAGATATTTTAAAAGATATTTTATAAAGTAATGTTTAATATTTTAAGTTTTTTCTCAATTTTACTTAATACAAATAAAATTTCAACTACTTTTTCAAGTTTTTTAAAAAAATATCCACTAAAATAAAAACAAATTTTATAAGCATATAAATTCATATATTTTATTAATAGTAAATATTAATTGATTTAATATTACTTTTCAAATATTCAGATATTTATTCAAATCGAAAATAAAAATTTTAATAAAAAATTATAATTTAAATTAAAATTAGAATTTAAATAAAAAATTAAAAATTAAATAAATAACTTTATTTCTATTTCAATTTATTGTGATGGTGAAAATATGAAAGGATTAATATTGGTTATGGATGGGATGGCAGGCCGTCCTTTAAAAGAGCTTAACAATCAAACTACACTACAAGCAGCTAAAACTCCAAATATGGACAAAATGGCAGAAAGAGGAATTACCGGCTTAATGGATTCAATAGCTCCGGGAATCATTCCAGGAAGTGATACAGCACACTTATCTATTTTAGGCTACAACCCTTACGAAGTATACACTGGAAGAGGCCCATTTGAAGCTGTTGGTGTTGGTGTAGATGTTATTCCTGGAGACATAGCATTCAGATGCAATTTTTCAACATCCGATGAAGATGGAATAATTACAGATAGACGTGCAGGAAGAATTAGAGAAGGAACCGATGAGATCATAGCAACCTTGAACACAATGAAAATTGAAGGCTATGAAGACATTGAAATCATCTTTAAGGAATCAACTGGACACAGAGCAGTTCTTGTGCTTAGGGGAGAAGGATTATCCGGCAAAGTAAGCGATGCAGATCCTAAAGTGGAAGGAAACAAACCTAAGACAGTTAAAGCTCTTGACGGAAGTCCAGAAGCAGAAAAAACTGCAGACATATTAAACAAATTAGTAGCTAAATCTTATGAAATGACTAAAGACCATCCAGTAAATCTCAAAAGAATAGAAGAAGGTGAAGCACCTGCAAACATAATCATTCCTCGTGGTGCTGGGGAAGTGCCTGAAGTTGAATCAATAAACGACAAATACGAAGTGAACTCTGCATGTATCGCAGAAACAGGACTTATTATGGGTATTGGTCGCTTTGCAGGAATGGATATCATTGAAATGGAAGATGTTACTGGTGGAACTGACACTAACCTCGAAAACATCAGAGACACAATCATAGACCAAGTAAACAATAGCGAGCATGACTTCTTCCTAATCAATATTGATGGTGCAGATGAAGCAGGCCACGATGGTAATGCAGAGGAAAAATTGAAATTCATTGAAAAGGTTGACGAAGTCGTAATGAGCGAACTCCTTAAATTGGAAGATTGCTATATCTTCTTAACTGCAGATCATTCAACACCTATTTCAGTTAAAAACCATTCAGGAGACCCAGTTCCTATCTTAATCAACGGTCCTGAAGTTAGAGTGGATGACGTTTGTGAATACAATGAATTTGCTGTTGCAAAAGGTGGCATGTGCAGAATCAGAGGTGCTGACGTGATGAATATCATGACTGACTTAATGGGATATGCACATAAATTCGGAGCTTAAAATCAATAAACTAATGATGATTATATTTCACCATTTAATTCGATAAAGGGAGTTAAATCATGACAAATAAAAAACTATTTGGAACTTCTGGAATCAGAGGTAAAATCGGTTCAGAGATTAACTCAGAACTAGCATTGAAAATAGGAAAATCACTTGCCAAATACTTAAACAATACTGGGAAAGTTGTTATAGGTTATGATACCAGAACCACCAATAGAATGTTGGAACAGGCCATTACCGCAGGCCTCATTGAACATGGAGTGGATGTTGTTAAGATAGGTATGGTGCCAACCCCTCTTGTAGGTTATGCAACTTTAAAACTTGATGCTGACGCAGGAATAATGCTTACTGCATCTCACAACCCATCACAGTACAATGGAATAAAGCTTTGGAATAAGAACGGAATGGCTTATACCCCAGAACAGGAAGAGAAAATAGAGGAAATCTATTATAATCAAGATTTCGGTAAAGTGGAATGGGACAAAATAGGCATTATAAGCCATAACGATGAAATCAAAAAGCAATACATCGATGACTTATTGGACATTGTAGACATTAAGCCTGGACTTAAAGTGGTTATTGACTGTGCTTGCGGTGCAGGATCAGAACTTTCACCTATCATATTCAGGAAAGCAGGTTGTGAAGTGATCACCTTGAATTCACAAGTTGATGGATTCTTCCCAGGAAGGAACCCTGAACCTAATGAAGCAAATCTCTCAAGCCTAATGAAAGCGGTTGTAGCAACCGAATCAGATTTGGGAATTGCACACGACGGTGATGCAGACAGAATGATTACCGTTGATGAAAAGGGAAGAGTTTCTGAGTTCGATAAACTTTTGGCACTTGTTTCAAAGAAATTCGGCGGAACTGTTGTAACCACTGTCGATGCAGGATTATGCATGGATGAAGCAATGGAAGAAGTCGGAGGAAAAGTTCTTAGAACCAAAGTAGGTGACGTAAACGTTGCTGAAGTTATGATTGAGGAAGATGCAAGCTTTGGTGGAGAACCATCAGGTACTTGGTTGCATCCAGACTTCTGCATGTGCCCAGACGGAATATTGTCTGGTCTTAGAATGGCAGAAATCGTTTCCAAGGAAGGAAAATTATCTGAACTTCTTGAAAAATTCCATCAATACCCTCATATGAGAGAAAAGGTAATCTGTTCCAAAGAAGAGAAATTCAAAGTCATGGAAAACATGGAAGATCTCTTGAAGGATGTATTTGATGACATTAAGGACATCAATACAATCGATGGAATAAGATTAAGCTTCAATGATGGAAGCTGGGTTTTAGTCAGACCTTCTGGAACTGAAGATTATGTGAGAATAACTTTAGAAGCTAAAACAGAAGAAAAAGCTGAAGAAATCAAAGACACTTGCATTAAAATCATTAAAGAGAATATTTAATTATTCTCTAAATTTTTTTTATGAAAAAATAATTTGTTTTAATGAATGCGAATTAAATTTTTATAAATTAAATTTTTAAAAAAAAATAGCTACAAATAAAATAAGAATAAGAATAAGAAAATAAGAATAGAAAAATAGTTAAAAAAATAAAAAAGAAAAAGTTTTGATCAAACTTTAAGCTTGAAGAATTATACTAAAACTTATTCGTCTTCAGTGATAATTCCTTCAATACCTGCAGCACATTGAGGGCATACCCAGTCATCAGGGAAGTCTTCGATAGGTCCTGCTGGTACTTTGTAAGTTTCATCTCCAGTTTCAGAGTCCCAAGTGTATTCACAATGCATACATACATATTTTACCATATAATCACCTTTTTTAAATTTAATTAATCAAATAATTAGTTAATTAACTATAATTCTAATATGTACAAACTTATATAAAAAACTTTTTTTATTAATGTGATTCCTAAATAACCGAACAATATTTCACCGTAATTTTATATATAGATTATATAAAAAATGAAATATTTTAAATAATTATTTAAATGAATAAAAAGTAATATAAAAATAAGGTATCTAAAATTGGTAAAAAATATTCAAAATATTATTAAAATTTTTATGCCAATCATAGAAAAAGATAAAACACGAATAAATAATAAAAAAATTAATTATGAGAAGATAATAAAAATAGGAGGAATTAGGTGAAAGCTATAATCTTAAGTGCAGGCGAAGGAACAAGAATGAGACCTTTAACTCTCACAAAACCTAAAACAATGTTGCCTGTTGCTGGAAAACCTATTATTCAATATAATATAGAGGCACTGCGAGACTGTGGTGTGAAAGACATTCTCCTTATTGTAGGATATAAAGAAGAAATTGTTAGAGATTACTTTAAGGATGGTTCCCATCTTGGAGTGAATATCAGTTATGCTACACAAAGCAAATTGGAAGGTACTGCAGATGCAATTGGCTATGGAAAAGACTTCATTGAAGACAGCTTAATCACTCTTAATGGAGACATCATATTGGATGTAGACATCCTTAGTGAAATCATTGAAGATTATGAAGAATCAAAGCCAGACACATTAATGGTTCTTACAGAAGTTGAAGATCCAAGTGCATTCGGTGTTGTTGAATTGGATGGAGACAATATCATCAATATTGTTGAAAAACCTAAAAAAGATGAAGCTCCAAGTAATTTGATTAACACTGGAATTTATATTTTCAATAAGGACATCTTTGATAAAATTGACAAGACTGAAGTTTCTCCAAGAGGAGAATACGAAATCACAGATTCCCTATCCCTTCAAATAGCTGATGGAAAAGTGGTTAAAGGACATAAGACCACTAAAGAATGGATGGACATTGGAAAACCATGGGAATTGATTGAAATCAACGAAGAATTGCTCAATCATATTGAAGGAGAAATCAAAGGAACTGTTGAAGAGGGAGTTACAATCCATGGAGAAGTATTTTTAGATGAAGGCAGTCTTCTTCGTTCTGGAGTTTACATTAAAGGCCCTGTTTACATCGGTAAAAACTGTGACATTGGACCAAACTCATACATTAGAGGAAATTCCTACTTTGGAGATAATGTCCACATAGGTAATGCAGTGGAAATCAAGAACTCAATCATTATGGAAAACACCAATGTAAGCCATTTAAGTTATGTAGGTGACTCCATTTTAGGTTCCAATTGTAATATTGCAGCTGGAACAAACATTGC
>JAEEGK010009351.1_pt1 | contig 22902 bp, 9 predicted proteins | sample 8958771 | NCBI WGS metagenome assembly JAEEGK01 (sample SAMN16246547, study PRJNA631951) | gut metagenome | biome: gut microbiome; feature: rumen; material: SC-attached | host: Bos | place: Iran: Karaj | collected 2018-10 | reverse complement strand
ATCCCCAATCCCCAATCCCCAAATTATTTTTAAAATTAACATGCAAATTTATTTTAATTTTATTTAAAATGAAATTTAAATTATATTTTTATTTTAATTTTTAATAATAATTATTAAAATAAAAGAAGTTAGAAATTTAAAATTAAAATTAATAATTGATATAATAAATTTATAAAAAATCATTATTTTTTATATTAAAAAAAATAAATATTTTTATTTCAATTATTAATTTATATTATTAAAAAATTATGATAGAAAACAGCGAAAATGAACTTTCAAAAAAACAAGAATATTTAAGAATAGAAATAATGGAAAAAGGTTTTGATACAGAATTATTCACAGAAAACATGCAAAAAGAAAAAGGCGAAAACGCTTTAGAATTAGAAAATTGGACATTCGAAGAATTAAAACAATTTGTAGAAAAATTCCAAAAAGAAAATCAAATCGAACAAAAAAACGACGAAGACATAAACAAAATAGAAAATAAAGAAGAAAATAACAATAACATAGACGACAAAAAAATTTTAATCAACCCAATCAAACAAGAAAATAAAGAAGGATTTGACATTACAACTTTGCCTGGTCCACCAACAGCCGGAGAAGCCTTTCAAAAAATGATAAATTTAAAATCCCAAGAAAAACGCAACATAAAAGAAACAATAAACTCTCTATTAATTCCTTTAAATTTAGACAACATCATCGACGACTCCGACGAAGAACCCGATCCAAATTCCCCATACAACAAATACAGCGAAATAGTTCATTGCAAAACATTCGAAGAATCCGCTTTACAAAAAAACGAAGATTTAAAAATCGTCGTAAAAAATCCAAAATTAATAAAAACTGGTTTATTAACATCTTATAATCAATACACAATAGAAACGAAATCAATGAATTTTTCTTGTGAAAGAAAATTGGCTGATTTTGATTGGTTGTATAAAAAATTAACTGAATTTTATCCTGGAAAAATAATCGGAAGTTTACCGCCGAATTACATTGGTTTAAAAGGAAGTTCTGATAAAAAAGTTACTTATTTAAATTTGTATATAAATTCTTTAGCTGGAAGCAAATTCATTCGAAGCACTGAAATTTTTTATGATTTTTTGAGTTTGCCGCAGCAGGAATTTAATAAGAAAAAAAGTGATTATTATGATAAATTAAAAACACCAGAAACGTTAAATAATTTTTTTAGTATTGATGGAACGATTAAATTGAAATTATCAAAAAAAAGAATTGATAAAATTGAAAATTTAAATGAGGAAATTAAAAAACGTTCGAATCTTTTTGATAAAGTTTTTAATTGTTTAAATACGATTAGTAATAATTACGATTCGTTAGTAAAAAATTTAAATGATTTGTCGATTCATTTTAAAAATTTAAAAGAAACTTACAAATTCAATGGAAAAATCAGCGAAGGATTTGAATTAATAAAAGAAATTTCATTAAATTATTCGAATGGTTTTGTAATAGAAAGAGATTTTATACGAAATGAATTGAAATTTTTTTTTCAGTACATGAAAAAAGAAATTGAAGATTCGATTTTTCGCTTTGAAGAATTTAAATCAACGAAAGATTCTTATTTAGCGATGTTTAATAAAGTGAATAGAATGAATTTGATGTTTCAATCAACTGAAAAAGAAACTGAGCAATTGAAAGATTTAAAAACGTTGTTAGCGTTTAGAACTGAATCGTTGATTGTGGAGTTTGAAAGTATTATTGAAAGACATCAAATGAGATTAGCGAAAGAAATTGTGAAAATAATGAAAAATAGAGATGAATTTATTAAAAATTTAATGTTAATTTATATTTAATTTTTTATTTATTTTATTTATTTAATTAAATTAATATGGAAGATGATATTCAATTGAAACAACAGTTTTTGAGAAGGGAAATTATGGATAAAAATTATGATACCGATGAGTTTTCGAATTTTATGGTTAGTGAAAAAGGAGAAAATGCGCTGCAACTTGAAAATTGGAGTTTTGAGGAGTTGAAAAATGTTGTTGGGAAGTTTCAACAAATGATGAATAAAAAACAAAGTGATGAGAATAATAAGGAGAATGATGTGATTAAGAAAAATGAAAATAATGAAAATTGTATAAATGAAGAAAATAATAATAATAATGAAAATAATAATGAAAATAATTTTAATAATGAAAATAATTTTAATAACGAAAATAATATTAATAACGAAAATAACATTAATAACGAAAATAACATTAATAATGAAAATAATAATTATAATGAAAATAATAATTATAATGAAAATAATTTTAATAACGAAAATAACATTAATAACGAAAATAATAACAACAACAACGAAAATAATTTAGATAACGAAAACACCAACAAAAATAAATCCCCTAATTTCGAAACCGACTTCGAAATAATCTCCAAACCGGAAAAACTCAACTATTCCGAAATTATCTCCTCCTTATTAACTCCATCACCACCTCCTCAAATTTCCTCCATCAAAGAAAAAGACGATCCTTCTTCTCCTTTCAGCAATTTTTGTGAAATCATCGACTGTCGAAAATTCGACGAAAATTCCTTATCAAAAAACTCAAATTTAGAAATTTTCATCACAAATTTACAACAAATAAAATCAGGATTTTTATCATTAAATTCTTATTATAAATTCACATTAGAAACACCCGCGATGAATTTTAAAACAGAGCGAAAAATTTCAGATTTAGAATGGTTGAATAAGAAATTAATTGAACTTTATCCGGGAAAAATTATTAGTAATTTTCCGCAGATTTCAAAAGAAAATTTGAAGAAAAAATTAATTTATTTGAATTTATTTATAAATTCATTAGCAGAAAATAATTTCGTTCGTCAAACTCAAATTTTTTATGATTTTTTAAGTTTAAATGAAAAAGATTTTAAAAAGAAAAAAAATGATGTTTATGATAAATTAAAAACACCAGAAAAAATTTTTCATTTTTTTTCTGAAGATGGAAAAATTACATTAAAATTTTCAAAAGAAAATGTAAATAAAATTAATAATATTAATAATGATATTAATAAAAAAACAAATGCGTTTGAAAAAATTCACAATTGTTTAAATAATTTAAATAAAAATTTTGATGATTTAATTAAAAATTTTAATGATTTAAAAAATTGTTTTAAAAATTTAGAAAATGTTTTTGATGATGAAATTAAAAAAGGTTTTGAAATTTTAGAAAATTTTGCTCAAAAATTTTCGAATGGTTTTGAATATGAAAAAAACTTTATTAAAAATGATTTAAAATATTTTTTTCAGTTTATGAAAAAAGAAATTTCTGATGTTAATAAAATTTACGATGAATTTAAAATAACAAAAGAAATTTATGTTGAACAATTTAATAAAAATAATAAAAATTCAACAGAAAAAGAAAAAAAAGAATTACTTGATTTAAAAACTTTATTTGCATTTCGTTGTGAATCATTAATTTCTGAATACGAAAAATTAAAAGAAAGGCACAAAATTCGTTTAGGAAAAAAAATAATAAAATGCATAAAAAATAATCAAATTTTATTAGAAAATTATTTAAAATTTTAATTAATATTATTATTAAATTAAATCTTTAATTAAAAATGTCAGAACCTGAAATAATTCGCTTGAAAAAAGAAAATTATCGTTTGAAAGAATTAAACAAAAATCTAAAAATTCAAGTCGATGAACAAGCAGTAAAAATCGGCGAACTTCAATCATCCCATTTGAATCTCAAAAACAAAAGTTTAATTCTCGAAGAAAACAAAATCAAACAACAACGCGAAGACATAAAATTCCGAATCGAAGAAGAAATTTTCAATCACCAACAGAAAATCAACGAAATGAACCAAGAAAACAATTTATTAAAAGACAAATTAAAAATGGCCGAAGAAAAAATCCGCAACAACGAAGAATACATTCAAAAACTTCAATTAGAAAACAACGAAAACAAAAGAAAATTAATCGAATATTCAAAAAAATCCGAAGCGAAAGATTGGTTAAAAAGAGTCGATGACAGAGACAAATTAATCAATGAAAAAAACTCCGAATATCAAAAATTAGTCAAAGATTGGAACGAACTACGAGACAAAATGGAAGAAGTTCTTAGCGAAAATAGAATTCTCCGTCAAATCGCTGATGTTCCAGAGAATTTCGGAATAGACATGACTGAAATTAAAATGGGCGACAGAGTGAAAATTGAGGATTATAAAGCGAAAATTCGTATTTTGCAAAAAGAAATTGATGATTTAGAAAGCGAACGAGCACGATTGAAACATCAATTGCAATTTCTTGCGAATACTTTAAATATTACTGAACCACCGTTTTCAATGTTGACCAAAGAACAAAAAGTTGAAGTTGCGAAATACGCTCAAAGTTTGTATGAAGGAACTGATTTTATTTTGCCTGAACGATATGATTTAATTAATCAAAATCGACAGTTGAAAGAGAAAATTAAAAATTTGGAAGAAGAAATTAGCAACAATCGATTCAATGGAAAATTAGGAATTGATGTTAATAATATCGGAAATAATAATATGAAAAACTTTAATGAAAACGATTTGAAAAAAATGCTCAATGAACAAAAAGACGATATTATAAAAACGTTTATGAACACAATCGGAAATCAATCGAATAATCAAACATTTGTAATTGATAATAATCAAAGTGATAAATTACGAGCAACAAAAAAAAAAAAAACCTTCGAAGAAGATGAAAATTCAAAAGAATTCAACATTCTTCAACTTCCGCCGGTGCCTCTTTTCAATGGCCCAAATCCAGATAATATAAATTCAGCTGCGAGCTATCGATTTGACACGAAATTTCGTATTGCGCCTTCGAAAATTCATGAATTGTTCGGAATCGCACTGAATGAAAACGATCCAGACGCGCTGAAAACTGAAAGTGCTGCTCTTCAATGTCAAATCATTGAGTTGCTTGAAATTGAAGCGCGAAGGAACAAAAATGATGAGAATTTGAATAATAATTTGAAAAGCATTTATGATAAATTAGAGAGTCTTGTTTTAATTCAGAATGAAATTTTTGATAGATACATGAATGATAAAGAAAAAAACAAGAATGAAATTGAAAAAAGTCGAAATGAATTGAAAAATATTTTGAGTGAAATTGATGGTTTGAAGAGAATTAATAAAGCGTATGAAGAAACGATTGAAAATTTGAATAGGAAAAATTTGAGTGAAATTGAGATAAAAATGATTGAAAAATTGAAAGAAAATGCGATTTTGGAGAATAATAATAATAAATTAATAAGAAAATACGAATGTTTATTTGAAGATAATAAAAAATTAGAAGAATTTGTTGAAAATAATAATAAATTAAATGATGAAAAATTTACGAATTTAAAAAACGCAATTACAAAATTAAAATCAATGAAAAAATTATTAATGTTTTATTTAAAATTATTGAATAAAAAATTGAATAAATCTGTTGATTTGAATATTTTTGAAAATATTCAAAATGAAAATAAATTTTTGCGTAAAAAAATTAATGAATTAAATTCAAAAGATTTGGACATTACAAAACAAATGATTTTAAGTCAAAACATAATTTTAAAATACAAAGATTTAGAAAATAGTTTTTATTTATGCGAAGAAGCGAAATTCGATGCGGAAATTGAAAATCATTATTATAAAAAACGTTTGAGCGATTTAGATCCGAATTTTTATAATCAACAAAAAGCGTTTCGAAAATTAATTTACAACTTCGAAAAATTGAATTTAAATAACATTCAAATTCGAAATGGTTTGATTAATTTAAATTCAGATGAAAATAATTTAAAATCAAGTGAAAATAACGAAAATAATGATGAAAATGAAAAATTTGAAAAATCATTAGGAAAAAATCTAAATTTTTTAAATGGTTTGACAATTGATAATTCTTACATTACAAAATCCGAATTTGAAAACGCTTTAATTAATTTTGGTATTAATGATTTAACATCAGCTGATTTGAAATTTATTTATCAAGAATTAAATTGTGAAAATGAAGAAAAAATTGACATTCGATTATTATTAAAAAAACTAAATTCAAATTCAATAGAATCAAATAATTTAATTAACAACGATGAAGAAATTTTAAAAAAATTAATCACTGCAATTTCAAATTCTAGTGTGAATTTACAAAGCGTTTTTGAATATTTTGATACTAATAATAATGGTTGCATCACAAGAGAAGAATTTAAATTCGCTTTGAATCAATTGAAATGTGATTTAAATGATAATGAAATTGATAAATTAATTTTTATTGTGAATGGCAAAAATGAATTTGAAAATGATTTGAATGAAAAAGACATTTTTAATTATTTAGAATTTTGTGAAATTTTTGAACAAAAAAGTAAAAATTTCTTATTAAAAAATAAAAAAAATTCCGTTATTAAAAATAATATTAAAATTGATAGTCGATTTAATTATTTAAGTAAAATTTTAGCAGGATTAAAAAATAAAAATTTACAAATTTTAGAAAGTTTTGAAATTTTACATAAAAATTCAAATGATTTTTTAGATAAAAATGAATTTAATTTTTACATTAATTCATTAGAAATTAACATGAACGATGAAGAAATTAATAAATTATTTTCTTTCTTCGATTCAGGTAAAAATTCAATTCCAATCAACGCTTTAATTCTCGCTTTGAACAGCACAAAAAACGCACTTGATGATTATCAAATGAAAACATTAAATTCAAACCAAGAAAAAATCGACATTCATAAAAAATATTACATTTTATTAGAAGAAAAAAACTATTTTGAAATTAAAATAAATTCATTTCAAAAACGTTTGAATGAACTTGAAAAAAACAATCAAGATTTAAACAATCAACTAAAAAATTACTCAGAAAAAAACAAAGAAATTATCGATAAATATTTCAATTCAATTTCCGAACTTCAAAACATCAAAGACGAATTTGTAACAAACGGAATAAAAAAAACTGATTTATTAAACATCGAACATAAAAATGACAGTTTAGAAAGAGAAGTTGTAATTTTACGAATTGGTTTAAATACATTTAAAGAATTGTATAATACAGCGAATTTTCAAATAAAAAACATGAATTTAAATAAAATAAAAGACAAAGATGAAATTGAAACATATAAAAAAGCAATTAAAGAACTTCAAAGTTTGGAAAATAAAAACGCTTTAATTGGAAAATTGTATTATACAATATTAATTTCACGTTGGAGAGAAGGAAATAATTTAAAAAATTACGATGTTTTTTTACAAGAATTGAGTGATTTTAAGGAAAATAATTTTAATTTAGAAACGAATAATAAGAATTTAATTAAAGATTTGAATGAAATTAATTTAAATTTACATGATCAATTTATTGAAAATATTAAATTAAATCATGAAATTGATAATTTAAAATCTGGTTTTGATAGTAATAATATTGAAGAGAAATTTGTTTATTTTGATGAGTATAAAAATTTAATTTCGAGTCTTTCGAATGAAAAAAAAAATTTAATTAAAGAAATTTTAAAACTTAAAAAAAATGTTTTGAATCTCGAAAATCAAAACGATCAAATTAAAAATAAAATCGATTTCGCTGAAAAATTACAAAAAAACATTGAATTTAACAATTCTGATGAATATTCGAAAAAATTAATAAATTTAAATGAAAATTTTAATAAATTAAACTTAAATTTCAATCAATTAAAAAGAGAAAATAATTTCGAAAAAGAAAATTCAAATTATTTAAAAAAATTAAACGATGATTTAACAAACGAATTAAATCAAACCGAATTAAAAAACATCGAATTAAACAACAAATTCGTAAAATTAGAACAAACTTACATTAAAAAAGACGAAGAACGAACAAAAAAAATCATAGAAACTTTAAATAAAATGAAAAAATTCGACAACGACGAAATTTCACAAATTCAAAATGAAATTCCATCAGAATCAAAATTAAAATCATCCGTAAAATCAAACATTAATAATAATAATAACAATCAAATCGAAATTCTTCAAAATAAAATCAACGAATTAAACAACATAATTAAAAAAAAAAACGATGAAATCATCGAACTTCAAGCAATAAACACAGAAAACGAAAATATTTTAAAACAAAACAAAGATTTTTACAAAAATAATTCAATCCCAAATTTAATCGGCGAAAATGGCTACAAAATCATTCAAGACGACGAAACAAAACGAATCGCTCAAATTTCCCACAAAACAATCAAAACATTGCAAGATTTATTAAATCAAAAAAACGATTTAATTTCAAAGAAAGAAAAACAAATTTTCGAATTAAATTCTCAATTAAATAAACAAAAATTAGAAAGTTTAAATAAAATAAATTCATTAGAAGATGAAATTAAAGATGGTCATAATAAAACACTAAAAAAAATTCAAAATATTATTGATAATACAAATTCTAATTTAATTACGAAATACACAAAAAATGATTTAGCGCTTTTGACTTTGAATGATTTAGAAAAAATGATCAATGAAAAAGACAATGCAATAAAAGCATTAGCAATTGAATTAAAAGCGATGAAAGAAGAAAATGAATTAAATTACAATATTTTAAATGAAAAAAATAGAAAAATTAATGATTTAGAAAATGATTTGCAAGACCAAAAATTTAATAATAATTTACGTGCAAATGAAGAAATTATTAATAATTTAAAATCGCAGTTGGAATTGAAAAATATTCAAATTCAAGAAGAAAAAGAAAAAATCGAAAAATTAAAAAGCGATTTTACACATAAATTTCAAGATAAAATTTTAAATGATGAGAATGATAATTTAGATAAAACTGCGAATGTTCCCGAAAGATTGATTGTAAATAAAGAAAAAAGCGATTTGTATGTGAAAATTGATCAATTGAGAAAAAAAAATAATAAATTAATGGATGAAAAAAAAAAACTAAACGAAAAAATTAATGAATTGAATTTAATTAATAATAAATTAAATGAAAAACTACAAAAAACAAAAGGCGATTATAGCGAAATTTTGGATTTGCAAAAAAAAGACACAAAAAGAATTTCGAATTTAAAAAAAGAAAAAGATAAATTAAAAGATGATAATAATAAATTAAAAGAAGAAATCGAAAAATTAAATAATCAAATTACAAATTTACAATTGCAATTAAATAATAATAATAATAATAACAATAATAATTTTTATAATAATAATAATAATTTTTATAATAATAATAATAATTTACGTTCAAATCGTCCAATTTCAAACTCAAGAATTCCATTGCAACAATCAAACAATTCCAACATCAACAATAGCAATTATCTTCCAAACATTAATAACAACAACAATAGCAACAACAATTCTTCATTTAATATTAGTTACAATAATAATAATAATAATATTAATAAATTTAATAACAGTAATTTATCAAATGAAATCGATGGAAATAAAATCGTTGATGATTTAATTTATTATATTTTAAATAAAAATATCAATATTGAAACTCATTTACAAAGATATGACGTTGCGAGAAATAATAAAATTTCTATTAAAGACTTTAAAAACGCGATTGATGAATTAAAAATTGGATTTATTGATAGTAAAGTTGAAGCGTTGATTAAAGTTTGTGAACCTGAAGGTGATTTTATTAATTTGGAGAAATTTATTAAAATGTTGGAAAATAAAAATGTTAATTTTAAGAATTTTATTAATGAAAAAAGAAAATTCAATTTTGGTAATAATAAAAATAATAGTAAAAAATATTCATCGTTTGAAAATAAAGATTATAATATTGGATATTAATAAAATAATTTTAATATATAAATAATATTTTTTAAATTAATATTTAAAATTTTTTTAAATTTTATGCAATTAAATTTAATTTATATTTTTAAATTTTGCAATTAATTATTATTTATAATAATTTATATTTAATATTTAAGAAATTAAATATTAATTTATTTAAAAATGTCTTTGTTTGGAAATTTCAATAATAATAATAATAATAATAATAATAATAATTTGTTTGGAAATCAAAATAATAATAGAAATGAAAATGGAAATTTATTATTTAATAATAATACTTATAAAATTAATAATAATGATAATAATAATAATAATGATAATAGTAATGATAATAAAAATAGTGATAAATCAAGTTATGCAAGTGAAAATGAAAATAATAAATTAGATAATAATAATAATAACAATAATTCTTTATTTAATACTAATAATAATAATAATAATAATAATTTATTTAATAATAATAATAATATCAATAATTTTACATTTAATAATAATAACAAAAATAATAATTCTTTATTTAATAATAATAATAATAATAATAATTGTTTATTTGGTATTAATAATAACGATAATATTTATTCATTTGGTAATAATAATAATAATTTATTTGGTAATAATAATAACAATAATAATAATTCATTTGGTAATAATAATAACAATAATAACCTATTTGATAATAACAACAACAATAATAGAATATTTATTAGAGGTGAAAATATTAATAATAATAATAATTTATTTGGTAATAATAATAATAATAATTTATTTGGTAATAATAATAATAATAATAATTTATTTGGTATTAATAATAATGCTAATTACGATAATAATTATTCAATATTTAAAAATAATAACGAAAATTATAAATCTATTTTTTTTGGAAATGGAGATAATATTAATTTTGAAAAAGAAATTGACGAAGATGAAAAAATTTATTTAGAATTTCTTGAATTTAAGAAATTTAAGAAATTTTATCAAAAATTTAAAAAAGAAAAAGAAATTTTTGATTTAGAATATGTAAATTTAAAGCCAAAAAAAGAGTTTTTGAAATTGAATTTTTTATTTGAAGACAAAATTTATTCAATTTCGATAGAAAAAAATATAAATTTAATCACAATGAAAAAAATAATTTGCAATAAAATAAAATTAATTAATAAAAAATATCAAAAATTAACAACAAATAATTTCGATATTAATTTTGATAATGAAAATATTATTGATTTAGATTTATTTATTTACGATTTTGATTTTCAAGAAAATGACGTTTTAAAAATAACAAATTTAAGCGAAAATTTTGAATCAGAAAATGAAATTATAAAAAAATTATTTATAAAAATTAATGAAATTAAAAATTTTTATAATAAAAAAAAATTTTTTTTTAATGTTTCTCCAAATTTTTCTGTTTTAGAAAATTTAAATTATTTAACTTTGTGTGATTTGAATAATTTCGAAATTGAAACGAATTTTATTAAAATTTCTTTTACAAATTCAGTTAATTTAAATGAAATTGATTTTGATATTTTTAAAAATCAAATTATTAAACCTTTTGTTACAATTGATGAAATTAAATTTAAATGTAAAGTTGTTATTAAAAATTTCGATGAAAAATCAAAAAATGAATACGAAGAAAATTTAAAATTAATCGATAGTAATAAAACTAAATTTGATATTAATCAACAAACATTTGAATATTCATTAGAATAAAATTTTTTTAATTAATATTTTATTTAAAATTATAAATTTAAATTTTTTTAAAGATTTTTTTTAAAGTTTTTTTATTTATATTTATAAATTTTAAATAAATTTTATTTAATCATCATCATCATCATCTTTATATTCAAAACTATTATTTTCATCATCATATTCATAACTTTCATTATCATCATCATTATTGTTTTTTTCTTCATTATTATCATTAAATTTAGTAGAAAAATCATCAGTTTCTGAATAGAAACAATAAAGAAAATTATCTTCTTCATCTTTATATTTATTATACAAATCTTTCATTAATAAATTAGAATTTATAAATTTATCTTTAATAAAAATAAAAATTTCAGTTTTTTTTGGAAATTTTTTTTCAATTTCTAATTTAAATTCATTTAAAGTCATTTTATTATTAATTAAATATTTTGATTTATCTAATTGTTTTAATTTACTTTTTGGATGTTTTTCACAAATAATAGGAATTTTATCTGGGAAATTTTTAATTAACACTTTATAAGTTTCTTTTCTTTCTTCAAGTGTTGTATTTTTTTTATATTGAAATTCATAATTTTCTGATTCATCTTCAAATGAATTTAATAGAGAATTTGATTTTGAATTTGAATATGAATTTGATTTTGAATTTGATTTTGAATTTGAATATGAATTTGATTGAGAATTTGAAGTTTTTTTTGAATAAAAACAATATAAAAAATTATCTTCTTTATCTTTATATTTTTCATAAATATTATTCAAAATTTCATTTTCATCAATTATTTCATCGTTTATTTTTATACAAATTTTACATGAAAAATTTATTTTATGTTGTAATAACAATAAAAATTGAATTATTTTGCATTCTTTTGATATTATATATTTTGTTTTATCTAATTCTTTTATTTCATCACAATCAGGATCTTTTTCGCATATGATTAGAATTTTATTTGGATATTTTTTAGACAAACTTTTAAAAGTTTCAATTCTATCTTTAAGTAAATTATCATCTTTAAATTTGAATTTATTTATATTAATTTGTATTTTTTTATAAAAAACATAAATAAAATTATCTTCTGGATCTTTGTATTTTTCAAATACTTCTTTCATTGGCATATTTTCTAAAATTTCATTGTTATGAAATAGGTCTATGAAAATTAGATTTTTAAATTTTTTTTGAATCATTATTTTAAAATCAAATAATGTTAAATTATCTGGAAATATAAATTTTGAGGTTGTTAATTCTTCTAATTCATTTTCTTCTGGATGCTTTTCACATATTATTGGTAATTTATTTGGATAAGCATTTTTTATTTTCTCAAAAGTTGATTTACGCTCTTCGGAAGAAGGATTGTTAATTTTAAATTTAAAAGTATAATTATTCATTTTTTTTTTTATTATGTTTATTTAAAAATTTATTAATATTTGAATATAGTTTGAAAATTTATTAGTAATATTTTTTTATCTCTAATATAAATTTAATTATAATATAATAATATTATTAATTAAAATATTTAAATTGATAATATTAATTTTAAATATTCATTTTATTTAAATCATTCGATGAAAAATAATTTTTATAATTATAATTTTAAAATAATATTATTAATTATAATAAATTATAAAATTTTGTACAATTATTTATAAAAAATTTTTTCAATCAAAAAAAAAAATTTTTTTTAATATTTATAAATATTATTATTAATTTTATTATGTTTAAATTAAAAATAATTTATTTTTTTAATAATAATAACTTTAATTATTTAATTTCTTATGAATTTCCGCCTGAAAACATTCTTATCATATTGAAAAAATTAAAATTAGCAAAAGGATTATTAAAATATAAATTTTTATTAAAATAATTTTTACTAATTTGATCTAAATATGATTTTAATTTTTTATCTTTATCAATAATTTTTTGATAAAAATCAACAAATTTTTTAAAATTTTCATAAGAAATTTCTTTAATTTCTAACAATTTAATCAACAAAAAAACAAAATTTAAAATCGGATGATTTTTATTTAAATCTTTATTAATAAATTTCTCAATAAAATCATTAGCAATTTTATTATCTTTATTCATTAAAAATTCTAAACATGTGCGAGAAATAAAATAAAAAATTTCAATTTCTGAAATTTTAAATAATTCATCTTTTTTTAAATATTCAATTTCTTTAACTAAAAAATCAACATTTTTTATTTTCATTGAAAATCTATAGCCCATAATATAATGAAAATTTTCTATTGAATCATTTGCATAATCATAAAAAATATTTTCTTTTTCATAAATTTCTTCATTTATTTTATTTTTATCACAAAAAATTAAAAAATTTATTTTAAATCGAGATTTATCACAATTTTTAATAGGAAATTTTTTAAATAAATTATGATAATTTTTAACAAAATTTTCTTTTTCGTTAATGTTTAAATGATATTTTTCAAATAAATTTAAACTAAGTTCTAATAAATTTAAAGCAGATTCGTAATCATTAACTGAAATTAAATGAGAAATTAAAAAATCTAAAAAAATAAAAATTTTTTGTTCTGAATTTTTTTTTATAAATTTCGGCATTAAAATTTTCGCTTTTAAATAAAATTGATAAGAATCATTTTCATTCATAATATTTTCAAATTTTTTTATTTCATTTTCAATTTCGTTCATATTAAAAAAATAAATTAAATAATTAAATTTTAAATAATAATAAATTTATTAAATAAATTTATTTACCATAAATGTAATATAAATATAAATAATAAAACATAAAATAAATAATCCAATCAACATTATTATTTTTTCAACTATCATTTCTTTACTAAAAATTTTAACATTATTTAATATTATTAAATACGAAGTTGGTAAAAATAATATTATTATATTTGAAGAAAATGCCCCAAAAAATGTAATTAAAACTATAATTTTATTTGAATAATTTATCATAATACTAATAAAAATTATCATTAAAAATGTAACAAAAATTTTATCACAAAAACTTAATTTTATTTTTTCATGCTTCATTTTAACATTTTCCATTTTAATTTCTGTAAATTCTTTCGTTGTTTTATATTCAAATAATTCATGTTTTTTTCTATATAAAAATAAAGAATAAAATTGTTTTCTTAATCGAACAAAATTATTAAAATAACTAAATATAAAAAATATTAAAACTGTTGATAAAATACTCGCTAAAAAAACTTTGTATAAAAGTTTATTTATTCCGGTTATTTCTTTAAATAAAAATTCTGTATAAGTTTCATAACTTCCATTCAAAGTTATTGTAAATAAAGTTCCTAAAAAAATAAACATGTAAATTGAAATTAACAAACCTTTTTTTGTTGATTTAATCATATTTTTATTTTTTCTATTTTTCATTAAAACATAAACTTCAAAAATTATTTTTTGAAACGTCATAAAAAATAAAATTATACTAAAACCATAAATGTAATTTTCATAACAAAAATCACCGAATAATAATTTTTTACTAGGAAATAATAATTTATGATGAATTGCTTTATCAATCAACAAATAAACCAAAATTAAAATAAAAATTATATAAAAAAAAATCTTCAAATTAAACATTCTATTCACTGAAATGTTATATTTAAAATTAAAAGGCAAAGAAAATAAAAAAAAAATAAAAGTGTAAGTTTTATCATAAAAAAATATTTTATATTTTATTTTACTTCTAGGCAATAAAAAAATAACCATATTATAAATTATTCTACCAATAATTGTTAAATATAAAACACATAATAAATATCTTCGCATTATATATAAAATTTTTACTAATTGTTTTCCTTTTGGACCAAAACAAATTCTTGCATAAATTTCACATCCATAATTTTTTGTAATGTCTTTACATTTTAAAGCAGATCGCAAAGCACGAATTTCAATGAAATAAACAATATGAAAAAATATTATTGCTGGAATGATTCCTATTAATTTAAATACCATAGGAATTAAAATCATATTACAATTAAATATTTCATTAATAATGTTGTTTGTTACTGCACTGTTATTTATTTTCTTTTTTTCGCTTATGTATGAAAGTTTGTCATCACTGTCGCTTAATAATTGAATTGAGTTCACTGATGAATGTCTTTTTCCGTCGTCATAATCTGTTGGATATGATAAATTTTCTAAGTCATCTAATGTTTGGTCATTAAGTGACATTTTATTTAGGTTATTTATTTGAAAAATATGCATTATAATTTTTATTTAATTAATTTAATATTATTTAATTTTTATTATTTTGTAGATTTTTTATTTTTAAATAATTTATTAAAATATGCTATTATTAAATAATATTAATGTTTTTATTATTTATAATATTATAAAAATCGTTTTTAAATAGTTCGTTAACTTTTATTGTTTTTAAATTAGGGCAAAGTTCAAAAATATTTTTATATTTTTTACATTTGATATATCAAACATTGTCAAATTAATTTCATTTAAATTAAAACAATTTTTGAACATATTTTTAACATTTTTTGTACAATTATTAGAAAAATAAATAAATATTTGAAAAAAAATTTTTAAAATTTAATATTTAAAATAATAGTTTAATTATAATTTTATTGATAAAATTGAATTTAAAATAAATTTATTTTTTTGATTTCATATATGATAATTAATAATTTTATAATTAAATTAAATAATTTTAAACATTTTTATTAATTCATTTATTGGAATATATAAATAAATTATTTTATATTTAATTTTATCAAATTTAAATCATTCAAAAAAAAAATTATATTTATATGAAATATTTTTCATCTATTATATTCTTAAATACTTTTTTATATGTTTTTTTACATAAACTAAATTCTTCATATTTATCAGACACAAATGAAAATATATTTGAAATTAAATTAAACGATACCGTAAAATTTGAACCTTCTTCAGTTCCATTTTTTATTGCTTTACCATATGAAATTTCCCAAAATGGATATGGAATTTCTTTTGACATGGGCTATTCAAATAATTTCAAAACCTGTGAAGAAAGATTAATGCCTCAATCATATAACCGAATAGCCTTATTTAATAATCCAATAATAGTAAATGGAACAGTAATGTCAGATGAAGAATATTATAGAGAAAAATCAGTAAATTTTTCTGATACAAATTTTAATATTCCAGGAATTTATGACAGTGAATTAGAATATGGTAGTATTTTCTTTTCAATTAACAATGTAACTAATATCCAAAGCAATACTAAGTTTATTGTTATTAAAGTGGATATATCAAGTCATCCAGAATGTTTTGAATATAAAGATTTATGGGTTGAAGTTTGGTCAAGTTATTTATATAGTAATAACATTCAACCATCAGCTAATGATTATATATCTAATCATATTTTTGAAGAAGAAGGAAAATTATATAATGCTACTTATAGATTTCCTAGAGAATATTTAAGTCAAAAATATTTATTCATTGAATTTTCTCCAAGGTCAGAGAATTTAAAATATAAAATTGAAAATGATACATCAACTGGAAGATATCCTGTTTTTATAAGTGATTCTTATACTAAAACAGTATTAGGAAGAAAAGTTTTTCAATTAGATATTTCAAAATTAGAACTAAATGAAACTGTTAATTTTACTGTTTATAATGAAAAAAGTGTGACTATTGCTTTCCCTGATTATTATCAATTATTACTAGAAGATTATACAATATATCATGAATATTATGAAGAAGGAGAAGATATATATGATTATGATATAAAAGGAGAGGTAACTTATTTAGATGATCAAGATGATGATATGAAAAAAAGCTATTTACTTGTGAATGTTCCTACTGTTAAAGAAATTTCTAAAATTACTGGAAATTATACTGTATTAAAAGGAGATTATTATTTTAAAATTTATAGATTAGATTGGAATTTTTGGTATTATGGTTTATATAATTTTATGGATAATGTAAATCCTCAAATTATTAAACCATTTTATATTGAAAAATTTTCAAATGTAACAGATGATTATTTGATTTTAACATTTCAACATTTTCTTGAAACATATCAAACTGAATATTATTTTTTTGATATAGTTTTTATAAGTGGAAATGATTATTATAAATATCCTATGTATAATTTTATTTTCGAAAAAATGGGAGAAATAAGACCATTAACAACAGATATTTTATATACAATTTATGATACTCAAAGTTTGTATAGACATTTTAAAAATGAAGAATTAAATACAGGAACAATAAATTTTATAGCCGCAGATAATGTAACAAACCAATATATTGCAATATATGCAAGGTATTATAATGATACAGAAGGACCTATAAGATTAAAAGTATATAATGAAGATAAATCAACTATTATTTATGGAGATACAGAAATGCAAAATGCAGTATATATTCCCTATGAAACATATCATAATAAAAAATTATATATGGACGTTGCTTGCGTAAAAACATGTAATATAACTTTAGATAATTGGTTAGTAGACAACATAAGTGATTATTACGAAGGATTTTTTTATGGAACATTTAAAGTTCCTGAAAGTGGAAAAATTACTTATTATTCAAAATATTTTAGATTAGATATGAGTTTATTTATTTTTACTGATAGAGACCATCCAACTGTTTCAATAAATGGAGTTAAATTAAATAATCCAATACGAAATGACTTTTTTTTAAGTACTTATGTAAATTTAAGTGAATATAAAACTATTATTTCAGGTATTTGGCTTAAAATAGAATTGGAAGCAAAAGAAAATACAAATTTAAGCATATATCAAAATTATGAAGGTTCCCCAAATAATTGGTATATAGGACAACTTTTTGAAAATTCTACTCCTTCTATTTTTGATTATTTTAATAATGAAAGGTCTCAAATATTGACTATTCATTCAAATATGGGAAATAATTATTTATTTAGATTTATGTCTGATTCTTTTTTAAATTTAAAATTTGAAAATGGAAAAGAATTTTTAATTCAACCTCAACAATCATTAGTCTTAAATTATACAGATATAAATATTTTGAAAAGCCCATTTAAATTTGTTTTAACAACAAAAGTAAAAAATGCTAATGCTACTTATTGTTTACAAATTATATCTAATACAGATCAAACAACTTCAAATACAGCAGTTGATCCTTTATATTTAAACGTTTATTATTATGATAATTTATTAAATGGGGGAATTAGAGTTTATACTTTAGGAGAATTGACATTAGATAAAAAAAGGTATCAATTTTATAATTATAAAGTAATTAATAAAAATTATAATAACACAAAAATAAGAGTTTATTATACAAGATGTGAGACATATCCTGTTTGTGCATATAATAAAGATAAATTAGAATCATTATATGAAATTGAAGGAAAAAATGGAGAATATTTAAAATCTGTCCCAACTGAATTAATAACAACTTTGCATCCTGATGAAAATTATGTGATGGTTGTTTATTGCAATAATAATAAAAACGATGGATGTTCTTATGATATATTAATGAGTGAAGATTATTTAGAAATTGAATATTTTACGGAAGCTCCAATAGAATTAGAGCATAATAATCATTTTTTACATCATTATTCAACAAATAATGATAATGGTGTATTAAATTTTGATATAAAAAATTCAGGAAATAAAAATTATTTAATATTCAATGTTCAATTATTTTCTAATATTTATAGAGAAAATAATATGGTAAAAATGACTAATTTTCAAGGATCAAAAACTGTTTATCCAAATTGGAATAATGGCTCTATTTTATATGTTCCAAAAAGTATGCTTACTTCTAATAATTTATTAATGTTAATTAATCAATGTATTGGAGAATGTGATATTTTTGTTGAAGCTTTATTTAAAGTTGATTTAGATGATGAATTTATTGCTAATACATATACAACTTTACCTGAAGGAAATTTCTATTATAATTCGTATAAATATAAAGAAAATACTGATTTATATATTTTTTCTCAAACAAATAGATATATAATTAAAATAAATGGTGAATTTGTTGTAGGAATTTATTCAAAATTTTTTAAAATGAATTACATTGATTTAAAAAGTTATTCAAGTTTATCTGATGAATATTTACCAATTTTAATTACAGGTTCAAAAGAAGATGATATAACCGTCTATCAAAAAAATAATGATATTATAAATGATTATTTTTATAATTCTAAATATTCATCTCCTCTTGATTATAAATATGTGAATGGAACTGCAACTGAAACTTTGAATTGTCCAAAATATTTAAATTATAAATATGCAATTCATGTTTTAAGTGAAAATGATTTAACTTTCACATTCATTTTAAGCAATAAAAACTCAATTACAAAAGAAGTTAAAGCACAAAAAGGAGCTGTTTTTACTTATGATAATGGAGTTGATTATTCTGGAGATGATTATTTTAAATATACAGTAACTTCTTCAAAAATGACATTTTATTCAATTCAAATTTTATCAAATTTCGATCAAAAAGTTTCTAAAAGTCCTGCTTATTCTTTAAAATTGGGGGTTAATTATGAAGATTTTTTAACTGATTTATCAATAAGAGTTTTTAGATTAGGTGAACTTATTAGAGATAGTACAAATAATTATTATCAATTTAAAGTTACGAATTTAAATAAAGAAGAAAATACATTAAATGTTTGGTTAGAAAAGTGTGTGAATTATCCAATTTGTAATATTAGTTATGAAAGTATTTTAGAAGATAAAACTGCAATTGAATTTTTAAATGATGGAAATAATTATTATCAACAAATAAAAAAAAATAAAATTATAGATGTTAATTCATTTTCTAATTATGTTTTAACAATTTATTGTAAATCTAAATCTAGCAATAAAGGATGTTATTATAATTTTGGAGTTTATGATGTTTATATTGATGATGGTTCAAGCTCTGAATCTAGTGAAGAAAAAGAATCGAAAAATAATTTTTTAATTTATTTATTAATAATAGTAATTATTTTATTAATTAGTGGAAGTTTATATTTTATTTATCGTAAATTTTTCAAAAGAAATACAATTCAACAACAAATTGAAAAATTAAGTGTAAACAGTCAACAATTTACTGAAGAAGAATAATAAATATTTATTAATATAAAAATTATAATTAATTTATTTATTAAAAAATTTTATTATAAAAAATAGAGAATAATATTTTATATAATTTGAAAAATCAAATTTATAAAATTAATATTAAAAATAAATATTTAACTAATTAAATTTATTAATTTTTAAATAATATTAATCATTATTAATATGAAAAAGTCTCAATATTAAAAATAATAATTTTATTAATATTTTAAACAATAATATTAATAAATTGTTTAATTTAAATAAATAAATAATGTATTTTTAAATAAATATAATAATTATATAATTTTAAATTCTAAAAACATTATTATTCTTCATTATTATAAATCAAAACATTTTTATTATATTATTGTACAATAATCGTCTCTTTGATTATTAATATTTAAATCAAATTTAGTAATAGTAAAATTTTTATCATATAAATTGAAACCAAATAAATTATTATTTATATTATAAGAAATATCAGAAATATTTTCAGAATTTAATGATGATGATATACTTTCACTTTGATTTGAACCAATTTTTGATATATAAGAATTAACAGATAAATTTTTTAAAGAGGAGCAATTATAAAATATATTATTTAAATCAATAATATTTGTTAAATTAAAATTTGAAACATCCAAATTATTTATAGAAGAACAGTTATAGAACATATAACTCATATCAACTACATTTTCTGTATTAAAATTAGAAACATCTAAATCAATTAATAATGAACAATTTGAAAACATATTACTCATATTATTAACATTTTTAGTGTTAAAATTAGAAATATCTACATATTTTAATGATAAACAATTAGAAAACATATAACTCATATCAATTACATTTTCTGTATTAAAGTTAGAAACGTCTAAATAATTTAATGATGAACAATTAAAAAACATATAACACATATTTATTACTTTTTTAGTATCAAAAGAACTAACATTTAAATTATTTAATGATGAACAATTATAAAACATTCCATTCATATTAATTACTTCTTTAGTATCAAAATTAATTAAATTTAAATTATTTAAAAATGAACAATCATAAAACATATGACTCATATTTTTAACATTTTTTGTATCGAAATTAGAAATATTTATATTTTTTAAAGTTGAACAATTAGAAAACATTTCTTTCATATTAGAAACATTTTTTGTATTAAAATAACCAACGTTTAAATTATTTAAAGATGAACAATTAGAAAACATATTATTCATATCTAAAACATTTTCAGTATCAAAATTAGTTAGATTTACAAAATTTAATGATGAACAATTAGAGAACATATAACTCATGTTTTTTACATTTTTTGTATCAAAATTATTAAGTTCTAAATTTTTAATTTTTGAACAATTATAGAACATAAAACTCATATCAACAACATTTTTTGTATCAAAATTAGAAACATCTAATTCATTTATTAATGAACAATTTGAAAACATATGACTCATATTATTTACATTTTTTGTATCAAATTTATTAACATTTATTTTATCTAATAAAAAACAGTCACAAAACATATAAGATAAACTTTTAACATTTTTTGTATCAAAATGGGTTGTTTCTAAATATTTTAATGATGAACAATTAGAGAAAATATAACTCATATCTTTCACATTGTTTGTTTTAAAATTAGACACATCTAAATAATTTAAAGAAGAACAATTACTAAACATTCCACACATATATTTAACTTGTTCAGTATCAAAATTTTTGACATCTAAATAATTTAAAGAAGAACAATTTGAAAACATTTCACTCATATTAGTAACATTTTTTGTATCAAAATTACTAATATTTAGATTATTTAAAGATGAACAATCATAAAACATTCCTTTCATATCATAAACATTTTTTGTATCAAAACTTGAAAGATCTAAATTTTTAAGTGAGAAACAATTAAAAAACATTTCACTCATATCAGTAACATTTTTTGTATTGACATTAATAAATATTAATTCTGTAATATTTTTACAGTTATAAAACATTTTTTTACAATTGGTTAATTCTTGATTAATTATAATTGTATAATTATATGTTCCTGGTTTTAATAAATATCTTTTTCCTTTTTTTAACTCTTTTTTATTTTCTAATATTATTTTAATATTTTTTTCTTCTATAAATTCATTTCCAAAAAAAAATATTATTTTTTGATTTTCGTCTTCAACCTTTATTTTAGCATTTATAATTGTTTGGAAATTATTATTTTGACTTCTAAGAGTATTTATATGGCTAAATAATTTAAAAGTATCATTTTGTACTGACATTTTTAAATTTTTAAGATTTAATTTAAAATTTATTAATTAATTATTCTTTTTTATATAAAATATAAATTATTGTTTATTATTATTTAAAAATGTAATTTAAAAATAATTTGAAATTTTTATTAATAAATTGGGGATTGGGGATTGGGGATTGGGGATTGGGGATTGG
>JAEEGK010009350.1_pt1 | contig 22904 bp, 18 predicted proteins | sample 8958771 | NCBI WGS metagenome assembly JAEEGK01 (sample SAMN16246547, study PRJNA631951) | gut metagenome | biome: gut microbiome; feature: rumen; material: SC-attached | host: Bos | place: Iran: Karaj | collected 2018-10 | reverse complement strand
GTCTCCAGACGGCTGTATTTGAAGCAGTTCTCGATGATGGGCTGCAACAGCATGGGCGCAATCATGAAATCTTCTTTCTCCACTTCCTGTTCCAACACCACATCACGCGTACCAGCCATTCGCATCATCTGGAAATCGATGAAATTCTCGATATACTTGATTTCCTTGCTCAATGGTATCATTTCGGCCTGACAATCGACTAGCACATAACGCAGCATCTCCGAAAGCTTCAACACGCCATCGGCGGCATTGTTATCGTGGGTGTAAACCATCGAATAAATATTGTTTAAGGCATTGAACAAGAAATGCGGGTTGATTTGCGATTTCAGGTATCGCAGCTCCATGTCGAGTTTCTCACTCTTCAACTGGTTTGAGATGATTTTCTCCTCGTTTTCCTTGCGTTGAAAATAGAAAATCACCGTTATGGCATAAGTTGCGATAAACCATATCAAGCGCACCAAGAAAGTCACCAAAACAACAGGGGAAAACGGCATTTCATCGAACGACCGCTTGTCAATCCAATGAAGCAAACAGGAATCGATAGCCGTTGAGGCAGCCGCCCATGCCACAATGGCAAAAATGGAAAGCAGGATGAACAGCACCACCCTACCAGGCTTCATGAAATGATCCAACAATACCTTATTGGTAAAAGTGACCAGCAGCCCCACCAAGCCCACAAAGCAAAGCGAACTCACCGCACGGAACAAGTAGCTGCCGTTGGAATGTACCGTAAAGAAGATGACAAACAACACCAACCAGACAACGCCCCATTTGTAAAGGCGTTCCAACAGGTCGAGGTTGGCAGTAGGCAGGGTCGGCAAAGTACGCTTTTTCATCTCCAATAATTTGAATGCAAATATAAAACGAATCCCGATATCGACAGCTGCTTTTCAACGAAAATAAAGAAAATGTCAATAAAGAAAGTTTCATATTAATCGACAAAATCGGCCGTTTTATTGAATTGTCTGTCGATTTGGATTAAAATTCAGTCAAACAACATAATAATTCGTCGAAATCAACGTCAAACAAAACGCAAATATTCCTATTTTTGCACCTTATTAATAAACAGTATCCACAATAGAGAAACGGATTTATGAAAAGACTGATTTTTAGAGTTTTATCAATAGCAACAATTATCATCTCCCCGATGATTATGAAGGCTCAAGGGACTCAACCTTTGCATCTCACCCTTGACCAAGCCTTGGAGATTGCTCTTTCGGAGAACAACACCATCAAGATTGCCGACATGACAGTGGAAAAGACGGGCTATGCCCGGAAAGGCAGTTATGCTGCACTTTATCCAAACATCAGTGCCAATGGCTCCTACCAGCGCACACTGAAGAAGCAGGTCATGGTGATGGACATGGGAGGACAGCCTATGGAAATCAAGGTAGGCCGCGACAACAACATCAGCACTTCGGCCACTGCCAGCATGCCATTGGTGAACGCCCAGCTTTGGGAAAGCCTCAAACTCTCGGGCATGGATGTGGAGCTGGCCGTAGAGAAAGCCCGTTCCTCAAAAATCGCCATGGTGAAGCAGGTGAAGCAAGCCTTCTATGCCGTACTGCTGGCTGAGAAATCACTCGATGTGGTGTCGAATGTTTACGAAAACGCTCAGAAGAACTACGAAAAGACCTTGCAACGCTTCAATGTAGGTAAGGCCTCGGAAGTGGAACGCCTGCGCGCCCAAGTCACGATGATGAATGCTGAGCCCAATGTGTCAAGCGCGGAAAATGCGGTGTTGTTGGCCACCTGGCAACTCAAAGCCGTCATGGGCATCAACCTCGATACTGATGTGGAGGTAGTCGGCGACCTGAACGACTATACCGCCCAAATGCTCAGCCCCTACGTTTCGGAAGACGACCTCAGCAACAACAGCTCGTTGCTGCAACTCGGCATCCAAAGCCGCATGCTCGAATCGACCATCAGGATGCAGAAAAAACAATACCTGCCCACACTTGCCGCCAGCATCAACTACAACTATAACGCCATGGGCGACGAGGAACTCCGTTGGTTCCCCTCCTCGACTGCTGCAGTAAGCCTTAGCATCCCCATCTTCGACGGCTTCCAAAAGCATTACACCATCAAGCAGAGCAAAATCAACAAGGACATGCTCGACTTGCAGCTCGAAGACACCGAACGCAACCTGCGCATATCCATCCGCAACTTCAACGACCAGATGGCACTCTGCATCAAGAACTACCAAGCCGCCAATGCCACGGTGGAGATTGCCCAAAAGAGCTATGACATCTCCGAAAAGATGTACGAAGTCGGCAAGGCCACCATGGTCGAGCTGAATGATGCTCAAGTGGCACTGATGCAGTCGCAACTCACGCAAGCCCAAGCGGTTTACAACTTTATGGTGGCCAAGGCCTCGCTGGATGAATTGATTGGGAAGGAAGAATAAAGCTAATAGTCAGCTATCAGCTCTGTTACTGAAAGCTGAAAGCCACTTCTGAATTTTGAATCTTGAATCTTAAATTTTGAATCTTAAATCTTGAATAATCAAATATAAATCAATGAAATACGCCAAACTCAGTATCATCGCTATTGCCGCTATCGCATTGATGACGGCTTGCGGACAAAAAGACAAAACCAACACTGCAACTCCAGCAGGACAGGACGCCCAAAAAGCTGCTCCAGTCGTCAGTGTCATCACTGCACAAGCTGAAGACGTCGACATCACCAACACCTTTACCTCCAACATCGAGCCTTACGCCATCAACAACATCGTGTCGCAAACAGCGGGACGTATTGTGAGCATCAACGCGGAAGTCGGGCAGAGGGTTAGCAAAGGACAACTTTTGGCCAAGATGGACGACGTCAACCTCGCCAAGACCCGTATGCAATACGTCAACGACTCGACGGAGCTGTCACGCCTTACCGAACTCTACAACATCGGTGCCGTGTCACAATCCGATTACGATATGGCCAGACTCGCTTTGAATGTAACCAAGAAAACTTACCAGAACTTGGCTGAGAACACCTATCTCCGCAGCCCCATCAACGGTGTGGTGACCGCCCGCAACTACGACAAAGGCGACATGTACAGCATGGCGCAACCCATCTTCGTCGTGCAGCAAATTCAACCTGTCAAGATGCTCATCAATGTGTCGGAGAGCCTTTTCACCCATGTCAACACTGGCATGGAATTCGACATCGAGGTGGATTCCTATCCTGACGAGACCTTCAAAGGCAAAGTGAACCTCATCTACCCCACCGTCAGTTCTGCCACTCACACCTTCCCTGTTGAAGTCATCAGCGATAACAAAGACTTGCGCTTGCGTCCCGGCATGTTCGCCCGCGTGACAGCCAACTTCGGCACCAACCACCATGTGGTGATTCCCGATATTGCCGTGGTGAAGCAAATGGGATCCGGTGAGCATTTCGTTTATGTGCTCCAACCCGATAACACCGTTAAATACACCCTCGTGGAACTTGGCAAACGTCTCGGCAGCCGTTACGAAATCATCAGCGGCATCAATGAAGGCGACCGCATTGTCACTGAAGGACAGGTGAGACTGAAAGATGGAGTGAGTGTTACCGTGAAATGAATGTTGAAGTGTTGATTGTTTAATTGTTGAAGTGTTGAACAACGCGGCATCCCTAAACAATTAAACAATTCAACATCAAACAATTAAACAACAAAAAGATGAGTTTACAAAGAACAGCAGTAAATAATCCGGTGACGACAGCTTTGGTGTTTGTCGCCATCGCCATTTTCGGCATCTTCTCCCTGATGAACCTCTCCATCAACCAGTTGCCTAATATGGAGACCAACTTCATCATGGTGATGACCTCCTATCCGGGAGCCAGTGCCGCCGATATTGAGACCAACATTTCCAAGACTTTGGAAAACACTTTGAATGCCGTCCCCGACTTGAAGCACCTCTCCTCCACCTCGCGCGAGAACACCTCTGTGCTTTCCTTGGAGTTTGAGAGCGGCATCGACATCGAAACCGCCACCAATAACGTGCGCGACAAGATCGACATGGTGCGCAACTACCTACCCGACGGCGCGACCAATCCCGTGCTGTTTAAGTTCAACGCCGAGGACATGCCTATCATGCTGCTCAGCGTGACGGCCGATGAGAGTCTGCCCGCCTTGGACAAAATCATCGAGGACCGTGTCACCACGCCTTTGGCACGTGTAAGCGGTGTGGGTACAGTTTCCGCCAACGGTGCTCCCAAGCGTGAAATCCAGGTCTATGTCGACCCGAACAAACTGGAAGCCTACAACTTAACCCTTGAAAGCATTTCCAATACCTTAGCCACCGAAAACCGCAATGTTCCCGCCGGTTACATCGACATCGGTTCCAACAGCTACAGCCTTCGTATCCAGAAGGAGTTTACCTCGGCCAAGGAGATGGAGGATATCATCGTTGGCTCTCGCGGCACTGCACCTATCTACCTGCGCGATGTGGCCACAGTGAGAGACGGTTCAGAAGAACGCATCCAAGAGTCGTATAGCAATGGCCGTCAAGGTGCCACCATCGTCATCCAGAAACAGACCGATGCCAATGCCGTTAACGTCATCAAAGGCATTAAAAAGCAGCTGAAAGCCATTGAGCCTACGCTACCCTCTGATGTCAAGCTGAGCATCATCGTCGACGGCTCCACTTCCATCCAAAACACCATCAACAGCCTGCGCGACACCATCTTCATTACCTTCCTTTTGGTGATGTTGGTCGTGTTTGTGTTCCTCGGTCGTTGGCGTGCCACCTTCATCATCGTGCTGGCCATCCCGATTTCGCTGTTAGCTTCGTTGATTTACCTCTTTGCCACAGGCAACACCTTGAATATCATCTCCATGTCATCACTGACCATCGCCATTGGTATGGTGGTCGACGATGCCATTGTGGTGCTTGAGAATGTCACCACCCACATCGAGCGCGGCTCGAAGCCCAAAGAGGCCGCAGTGCATGCCACCCAAGAGGTGCAGCTATCGGTTATCGCCTCCACCTTGACCATGTTGGCGGTGTTCCTGCCCTTGACGATGATCAAAGGCACCACGGGCGTGATGTTCAAGCAGTTGGGTTGGATTGTTTCCATCATCATGATTGTCTCCACTTGCGGCGCCCTTACTTTGGTACCGATGATGTGCTCCAGAATGCTGGTGATGAATCCCCATCAGAGCAAGTTCCACAAAGCCATTTTCCGTCCCATCAACAAGGGTTTGGATGCCATCAGCAACGGCTATGCGCGCCTCATCGGTTGGTGCGTCAACCATCGTAAGGTGGTCATCTTCGGCATGTTGGGATTGTTTATCCTGTCTGTTGTCCTCCTCGCCCCGACCTTGAAGACCGAAATGATGCCCAAGATGGACGAAGGCCGTTTGAGCATCAACATCGAACTTCCTACAGGCACGGGACAAGATGTCACTGGTGCCTTCGCCAAGAGCCTTGCAGAGGACTTCATGGCCATCCCCGAGGTGAAGATTTGTAACTACAGCTTCGGTCAGGCCGACTCCGACAATGCTTTTGCTTCGATGCGTAGCAATGGTACGCACATCATGTCGTTCAACCTTCGTTTAGGCACCAAGACCGAACGTCGTAAGGCAGGTCTGCGTAAAACCAGCGAGGTAGCCGATGAAATTCGCGCCAAGCTCAACGCCATGCCCGAAATCAAGAAAGCCAACGTCAACGAAGGCGGTGGCGGCATGGGCGGCATGAGTACCGTTCAGGTGGAGGTATATGGTTACGACTTCGGCACCACCGACCGCGTGGCCAATGATATCGCACAGAAACTCCGTGATAGAGGTATTTTGCAAGTCATTGTGGGACGTGACGAATACACGCCTGAGTATCAAGTTGACTTCGACCGCGAGAAATTGGCTCTTAACGGTTTGAACAGCACCACGGCTGCCACCTACGTCAAGAACCGCATCAACGGCTCGGTGGGTTCCTACTATCGCGAAGACGGTGAGGAATACGACATCCGTGTGCGTTATGCCCCCGAGTTCCGTAAGAGCATCGAGGACATTGAAGACATTAAGATTTACAACAGTTATGGTCAGCCCGTCCGCGTGGGTGACCTTGGAGTGGTAGTTGAAAACCTGACCCCGCCCAGCATCCAGCGCAAAGACCGTGAACGTATGGTCAGCGTCACTGCCGTCGTCGGCAAGGGACAAGTGCTGAGTGACGTGGTGAAGATGTGCGAGGAAGTCATCAGCGACACCGAAATCCCAGCCGAAATCATGACCAAAATCGCCGGTGACTATGAGACCCAACAGGAGATGTTTGGCGACCTGTTCACGCTGCTTATCCTCATCATCATCTTGGTTTACATCGTGATGGCCTCTCAGTTCGAGAACCTCATGAAGCCTTTCGTCATCATGTTCTCCGTGCCGTTCACCTTCACGGGCGTGTTCCTCGGTCTGTGGGCCACTAACACCGCCTTGGGTGCCATGGCCTTTGTGGGTATCTTGATTCTGATGGGTATCGTCGTGAAGAACGGTATCGTGCTCATCGACTATACCACCCTGTTGGAAGAGCGAGGCGTCGAGGTGAAGGAAGCCACGGTGAAGGCTGCCCGTTCGCGTCTGCGTCCTATCCTGATGACCACCCTCACCACCGTCTTGGGTATGCTGCCCATGGCCCTTGGTCGTGGCGAAGGTGCCGAGATGTGGAACTCGTTGGGTGTCACTGTCGCTTGGGGTTTAACGGTGTCTACGTTGATTACGCTGTTACTGATTCCCGCACTTTACTGTTCACTTGAAACCCGCGCCGTGCGTCGCAAGAGACGCAAAGCTGAGGAAGCCTTAACCAAAACTGAAAACATCCGTTAATCATGAAAGCAATACTCATAACATATAACCAGGCATATTACGACGAGATAGCTGCCACGCTCAACGACAATGGCATAAAAGGTTTCACGGAATGGAACGAAATCAAGGGTCACGGCAGCAACACAGGCGAACCGCACTATGGCACCCATGCCTGGCCGACCTTGAACAACGCCATCATCAGCATCGTCGACGACGACAAGGTAGACGGCATCCTCAACCAGCTGCACGAAAAAGACCTCAAGACCCCAGATTTGGGGCTGAGGGCTTTTAGCTGGAATATCGAGAAGATGATCTGATAGCATGATGAAACGAGGAATCGTTTTGGCCTTGATGATTTGGAGCATCACACTGGCCGTCCTTGGACAGGATACGCTTAAGGTGATGACCTATAATGTGCGCCATTGTGCGGGCATGGAATTTCACCATCCTTTCAGGCTGCAAAGCCACCTACCCTGCTGATGAACCGCAGGACTGCCTTGATTATATTGCCCTTTTCAAAGGCCATTCTGTTGAGACGCTTGGATCAACTGTAATTAAGGAGCCTGAGGCTTCTGACCATCGGCCGGTGGTGGTGAGAATGACATTTCTCTGACCCTATTATTTGCGCGTATTATGCATTTGTATACGAGAAGATGGCTTATTTCTTCTGGTATATCTTCAGTGGTTTGCGCTGCGATGAGCGGATGCTCAGCACCGTTAGTTTGCGAGAGTTAAAGCGAAAGATGATTGTGAATCCCATCTGATAGAAAAATCGTACGTCGGGACGAGTGGAAGGACTGCTGGCCAAGGGCATCTTGGCCAAAAGCTGCAAATCGTCCATCAAGCTCTGCAACAAGCGTCGGCTGTATGCGTCGCTGCCGTTTCGCTCATCGTAGAAAGCCAATATCTTTTGCAGCTGTTGGGTTGAGCGGATGCTGAATTCGATTAGTCGAGCCATTTGGCGAACATCGTTTTAAATTCATCCAACTGCACCGTATCGCCGCGTTCTGCGGCAGCAATCTCCTCCTCAATGTCGGGTGTCACCTGAAGAATGCCTTCAATGACGTCAGCATAGTCTACATCATCAGGCAAAACAAATGTTTCCTGCTCCGCTAATGCCGATGCTGATGCTGGTTCACTAGCAATGCAGAGATTACTCGTCTCCTCTTCCCTTGGATATTTCTTGATGTTATTATCCATGTTGAGTCCTTTTGGTTGCAAAGATACAATAAAAGCAAAATATCACACCACATTCTTGTCATTTTATTAGACATTTCACGGATGCTGTCTGCAAAACTGGAAAAAGAGCGACAAGGTAGACGGCATCCTCAACCAACTGCGCGAAAAAGACCTCAAGACCCCGGATTTGGGGCTGAGGGCTTTCAGCTGGAACATCGAGAAGATGATTTGAAATAACGGTAGGACAAGCTAAGGCATCTTTGCCAAAAGCCTCAAGTCATCCATCAGGTTCTGCAACAGGCGGCGGCTGTATGCATCGCTGCGATTGCGTTCATCGTAGAAGGCCAATATCTTTTGCAGCTGTTGGGTTGAGCGGACGCTGAATTCGATTAGTCGAGCCATTTGGCGAACATTGGCATGAATTCATCCTGATTCACCAACCCATAACCTTCTCCCGAAGCAAGCCATCCAATTGCGCCGAATTGCCATTGTAGCTTATTTCAGGCCGAAAACTTGAAATCGCTTGTTCAAAATGCTCTGCCCAATAACGAGCGTATTCCACAACGTCGGCATCAACTTCCTTTAGGTCGTTTTCCTTACTCTGCCTTTTCAAGGCAAGCAACGCCTCGATTTTATGGCAGACACCTTCCTCTCTGACCGTGGCATTCACTAAGTCGCTGAAAAGCACGGGCGGCATGGACTGCCGTTCTTCAATCCAACGGCAGGCGAGAATGCCACGCAAATAATAGAGAAATCGTTTCAATGGATAAGCGGCGTTTTGTAGATAACGTTTGTCGTGCTTGATGTACATACTTGCATAATGGTACATGACCTTAATGGCATTAAAATAGGTAGATTCCAGCCCTCTCATGCGCGACAGGAAAGCTTCATCTGCTTGATAGATAATTGGCGAATGGAGCCATTCCAACAGCGAAGGGTTCGACTTCTGGAACAGCCGCAAGGTCTTTCGCAATTCCCAACCCACCAAGTCAACATCGTCGTCGTACATATGCTCAATCACATCACGCCCTTCGTTCACTTTTAGGTACCAGTCGAGTTGGTGGACATAGACGAAACGCACATCCCAGTCGCTTTCGGCGGAATGAAAACCCCAAGCCCTACTCCCCGATTCCACGGCGAGCAGGACTTTGACGTTGTTTTTACGTTCCACTTCCTCTAAATGGGACAAAATAATAGTTTTCATATTTTCTAAACCCATAAATTTCCTTAACCTTTTACTACACCAATGGGATAAAGTGTCTCAATAGGCTTCACTAAGTCGGCTTGGTTTTGCATGACGATGTCGATGTCCTTGTAGGCACTTGGGGCTTCGTCCAATTGGCTTTGTTGGGTGATAAAGTGAACAATGCCTTGACGATCCATAAATTCAATTTCATCCTGAAGGCTGAGTTTGCGGATGGCTTCCTTACGACCCATCACACGACCTGCGCCATGGGAACAACTCATGAAGCTTTCAGGGTTGCCCAAACCTTCCACAATATAAGAATGCGAACCCATAGAGCCAGGGATGATACCAATTTCGCCTTTATAGGCACGAGTGGCTCCCTTTCTGTGAACGATAACATCCTTGTTGAAATGATGCTCCCATGCAGCATAGTTGTGGGCAACATTAATCAATGGCTCAAAGGTGGCCGATCGGACCTGTCTGCGTATGATGTCGCAAATACGACGCATCATTAGCTGACGATTGGCCAAGGCAAAAGCAACGCAATACTTCATTTCGTTGAAATAGTCCTTGGCGTATTGGGTCTGAATGGGCAGAAACTCCAACCCAGGAAGTGTTTCAGAATACCATAACTCGTTCCAATGCTTCGCGATTTTGCCGTATTGGTCGGCGATTTTTTTGCCAATGTTGCGGCTACCGGAGTGAATCATAATCCACAATGCATCATCAGAGGCGGCACGTTGCAGCTCAATGAAGTGGTTGCCACCGCCAAGGGTGCCGATTTGCAGCAGAGCAGACTTGTAGAGGCCTTTCATAATGGGTAAGGTCTCAATGTCAAAACCCTGTGGCATCAATGCTTCGTCCTGAGGCTTGTCATGGTGATCGAAGCCGACGGGGATGGTTTGGTAAATTTTTGCTATAATTTTCTCGACGGTGGAACGACGAATGCGTTTGGCATTGATGCTCGTCTTGACAGCACACATGCCGCAACCAATGTCGACGCCCACGGCATTGGGAACGATGACACCGTTAGTGGCCAACACTCCGCCAATGGGCATACCCAGTCCAGCATGTGCATCGGGCATTAGGGCCACATGCTTGTATGCAAATGGCAGCGATGCCAAATCAATGGCTTGTTCCAAAGCCGTATTCTCGATATCTGTTACCCACATTTTGATGGGCACTCTATTCCCTGTGATTACTTTCATAGCTCTTTAAATACAGTTAAAGAAGGGCAAAGCAACAAGCGAAAAGAGTCTTTTTAAGGTCGCTACTATTATGGTTTTACCATAACGCTATACGACGAATTGGACGAAGTATCTCTTCCCTACGGCACTTGCCCTTTCATTATCAAATCTTCACATTGCTTATCATTTCAATGGCGTCACCACCTTCCTCAATGGCTTGAAGGACATCAAAAACCTTGTCGCTCCATCCAGCAATCAAATACACATCCCTTTCGACCATCGAAAGCGGCATCTGGCCATATCCTGCCAAGTCAAACAAGTACAACTTGGCATTGGGCGCAATGGCTTTGTAACGGTGCCATGACTTCCTTATGCTGGCGTTTCCGCCGTAGCTATCCCACATCTGGCAATCGGTAAACATCATCACCTTGTCCATGATTTCCTTGCGCTCAATGAGCCAGTCAATGACTTTGTATCCATTGGTGGAATAACCCACTTCGCCTTCACGACGGTGCAATTCCATCGTGTTGGCAAGGATATTGTTCGCGGGCAGGTTAATCGCCTTCCAAGTATCGCCAAACATACCACTAATGACTTGCGAGCAACGGTTTTTCAGCAACATGGCCAACATCAAGCCGATGTCGTATAGCTCCACTTTGCTTCGGGGGCTAATGCCTTGTTCCATCGAGCCGGAAACATCGCAGGCCAACAGCACCTTGGTGTCGACACCAAAGCCTTCAATATTGGCTGCCGAGCAGAGTGCCGCAGCTTCCAAAGCGGAAAGAACAGTCGCCGTGGATGTCGAGGTGATTCCCTGCACTTCGCGATAGGCTGCCAAATAGCGGAAGGGCAATTGCTTGGCATTGGCAACAGCCTTAGGGTCGCTCAACGTGTTGCACACCTTCAGGATATACTCGGTGCTCACACGGCTTTCCAAGATATTGCGAAGGTTGCGCATCAAGGCCATGTAGCCCACCTTGCCGCTGTCGATGAGTTCTTCCCATTTCAGGCGAAAAGCTGAGGCACGTTCCTCGTCGTTCTCAAACTTTTGCTGACCCAATGCCGACAGCTCGGTTTCCCAAGTGTAAGGGACGGCCAGGCTCTTGTTGGTGATTTTGTCGAAGATGGCTTGTTGTGCCTCATCTTTCGCCTTGGGGTGGACAAGGAAAAGGGCATCGCGCAGCTTCACTTCTGCTCCATCGCGGTCGTACTTGGCAAACTGGTATTCATCGAAGCGGTTGAATGCCTGTTGCAGGCCTACCTGGATCTGATGCGAGAGTTTGCCCAGTTTTTTCCGCTCGTCCTTTGAAGGATTACGCGACTGGTAGCAAGCCAACAACTCCGTGATTTCGTCAGCGCGAAGGACGGTCTGCGCCACGGCGCGACTCACAAGGTTATCGCCGCTATGCACTTTGGCCAGCTCGACGAGCAAGAGCAGCGATACCGAACGCAGATACATCTGAGTGCGGGTGTAAACCGCTAGTTGTGCCACAAACATAGGGTCAACCTTGGCTATCAGGCTGGCGATGCAATCCATCCGTTCGTCGTTCGTCTCATAGAACTTGTCGCTCAATGAGGCGGTTACAACTGCAGTGTACAATTCCAACTCAGGTGTCATGACGAAAGCTTCAGCTCCTTCATAGTTTTTCACCTTTCCTTCTTCCTTTTTCTCAGTGTTGAATCTCATGGCTCAAAGTGTTTTTATGGGTTAATGTTATTAAAAGCGGTGCGACAAGCTCATTCGGACTATACGGTGGTTATCATGTTGCCATGTACCATTCCAGCACTACAAGCGAAGTAACCGAATGATACGGCAACCGCCTTGTGGAACCTCGTGGATTCGAACCACGTTAACCGGATTTTCAGTCCGGCGCATATACCATATCTGCCAAAGTTCCAAAAAGGTGGTGCGACAGGCTCGGAGGGAGATGGGGCTGAACCCCTCGAAATCTTGCCAATTCGTGAAGTATCCCTACGATACGGCAACCACCTTATTATAATATAATGACAAGGCAACGAGCGGAAAGACATTGCACACACTCTGAACATGTTCAGAACATGGACCGGAATCGAACCAGCTTTAACCAACGAAGTAGGTCTTTCCTACGGCACTTGCCATGTTTTTCATCAGATCAAAGAACCCTTTTTGTCATTTGACGCTGCAAAGATACAGTAGCTACTGCGCAGTCTATTTGCGTAGTTGGAAAAAATTTCGTTTTTTTGCAAAAAAATCGAAAAAATGCCACTCAACAGAAGCCAATTGATCCGTTTGACCACCATTGACCGGTGCTTGCAGAACCATTATCGCCGCTGGACACTTGAAGATCTTATCGAGGCTTGCTCGGAGGCCATCTACGACTGTGAAGGTCGCACCGAAGGTGTGAGCCGACGCACAGTACAAGCAGACATCCAGCTGATGCGGAGCAACAAACTAGGCTATGAAGCGCCAATTATTGTTGTGGATAAGAAATACTATACCTACGCCGACAAAAACTACAGTATCACCAACATTCCCCTGTCGGATACCGACGTAAGCACCTTGCAGCAGGCAATGGACATCTTACGTCACTTTCAGGTGTTCTCACAGTTTAGCCCAGTAACGGATATTATTGACCGTTTGGGCGACCATATCGCTGTGACCACGAAGCACGACATTCCTGCCATCCATTTGGAAAAGAATGAGCGACTGAAGGGATTGGAACATGTAAGCACGCTTTATCAGTACATCATCAGCAAAAAAGCCATCATCATCAATTACCAATCGTTCAAGGCGCGACAGCCCAGACCGTTTGCCATTTCGCCGTATCTACTGAAAGAGTACCGCAACCGTTGGTTTGTCATCTGCTATGATTATGTGCACAACGGCATATGCAACTATGCGTTGGATCGCATCGTGTCCATCGAACCATATGAAGACAAGCCCTTTGTGGGAAACACCTTCTTTGACCCAGAGCATTACTTTGATAACATTGTTGGTGTGACAAAGGATTTGAATAGCCAAGCGCAGACAGTAAAACTGAAAGTGGACACCAACCAAGCACCATATGTCATCACCAAGCCTTTGCACAGCACCCAAAAGGTTGTCAAGAAGTTGGAAGATGGTGGAATTATGGTCACCATCGAGGTTGTTCCTAACCAAGAGCTGGAGCGCATCATCTTGGGATTTGGTCAGCACATGCAAGTCATTGAGCCACGATTACTGCGGCATCGCATAAAGAAAGAATTGCAGGTGGCGGCTTTACAGTACGATAAAGCAGAATAAAACAGCAAAACGGAACCACATTTTCACCCCACCATCCCCAAAATCACCTCAGGCTCAATGCTCATTTCAGTAACAGCACAAAGTCCCGCCCCTATATCCTTCAAACTAGCACCCAACAGATAGACTTTATCGTCAATGATCAGAAAACGGTCGTGGTTGCGGTGGGGCAACTGAATGAACACTATTTCAGGATATTGGGTGTTGTGTTTCTTCAGGTCGGTGAGAAATTGTTCGTTATAGCGTGTGTGGATGGTCGCTGTTACTCCATCTGCCCGTTTTGTGAGCATGGAGAGTACTCGGTCGTCAACGTAGTTGTCAATCAAGACAATCCATTGACGGGCGCTCCGAACAAGGTCGGAAATGTAGGTCCATGCATCCCAGACACAACCCGTTGCAAAAACCTGCTCGGGGAGAAGTTTGGGGCTAACGTCCTCGATTCTATCAAGAATGACCTTAATCGTTTTGTCTGTCTCCTGTTGATGCTGCTCAATGTTGAAGATACGCTCTATGATTTGTGCGTTGTGATTGACGAGTTGTGGGATCATGGTGAAAGCGCGCATGATGCGGATGTTGACTTCCACGGCTGTGTCAGACCTTAATACACTGCTGAGCATCGCGATGCCATTGCGGGTGAAGGCATAGGGCAAATAACGGCTACCCCCTCTTCCGTTTGAGGTAACAAATTGTGACTTCAAAAGATTATCCTTTTCATTTGAGGTCGCAAATTGCGACCTCAAAAGCATCCCTTCATCGTTTAAGGTCGCAATTTGCGACCTTGAACGAACCGCCTCATCCTGAGTGAGTTGAAACATGAAATCCTCTGGAAAACGATTGAGATTTCGTTTTACCTGTTCGTTCAATCTTTTAGTTTCAACGCCATATAACATCGCCAAATCGGAATCAAGCATTACCTGTTGGCCTCTTACTATGCGTATCAGAGATTCTATATTGATACGGTCAATCCCTTTGATATCACAAGTTGTGATTTCAAGTTTTGCCTCGGTGTCTTTCTTTGCCATATTATTATTAGTTTTAATACCGCAAAGATGCAAACCTTGTCAAGAAAAAGCCGTTGAACAAACGTTTGTTGTCGACAGCAGTCGTTTGTTGTCGTTTGCTGTCGGGTATATTATTGTAAATAAGGAATTAAAAAGACTACTTCACCGTAAAATTACTCTGATACTTAAACAGAATAAACTGGTCTGCATGCATGTCGTAGTCGATGGTGTGGACGCAGAAGCGGCAGTATTCGTAGGTACCGTCGTCCAATAACAGGCGACCTACATAGCCGTCCTGAAGGTTGATATGCTCGATGGTTTGTGTCCAGCCATCCTGTGGAATCTTGTCGACCATGCTCAGACGGTACACCAAATCCTTCACAAAGGCAAATTCCACCTGGTCCGAACCCGCGTTCGTAATGTTAAAGTTATTGTCAGCAACAATGTTCACGTCACCTTGGGAGAAAAAGTTAACGCCCTCGTCGTTGTCAAGATAAACAAAGGCTACCTCATAGCTTGTCTCAGGGGGGACGCAAGCGGCCAAACCCAAGCACAAGGTCAATGCAACAATTATGTTTTTGATCTTCATAGCATTAAGTTGTTATCCTCCAATTTCGTCCAATTCGAGCCAACGTAATTCCTTCTCGTCTAACAAGTCCTTAATCTCCTGCAAGCGGTTGCCCATTTCATGCAGTTTCTGATAATCGGTCTCGTTGTTTAAGGCTTCGGTTAGACTTTGTTTCTCCTTTTCAAGTGCCTCCATCTCTTGCGCAAGCATCTCGTATTCACGCTGTTCCTTGAAAGAACGCTTCACCTTCTCACGTTGCTTCACTGGCTTGGGCTCTTCTTTCTTCTGTGCCGATTTCTCCTTGCGTTCCTCTTTTAATTTGGCATCCAGATAGTCCTTGTACTGGCTGTAGTTGCCCATGAAGCCCTTTACCATGCCATCGCCTTGGAAGACAAAGAGTTGGTCGACAACTTGGTCCATGAAGAAACGGTCGTGCGAGACCACTAAAAGGCAACCTTTGTAGCCTTGCAGGAAGTCCTCAAGTTTCTGTAAAGTCAACAGGTCCAAGTCGTTGGTGGGCTCGTCGAGGATGAGGAAGTTGGGATTCTGTACCAAAATGGTCAACAGGTAGAGTCGCCGTTTCTCGCCACCACTGAGCAAGGCCACGGGTTGGCGATGCATTTTGTAAGGGAACATGAAATGCGCCAACAATTGGTCAGCGGTATAGACCTTGTCCTTGCCGTAGGTCATCACCTCGGCGATGTCGCGCACGGTGCTGATCACGGTCTTGCTTTCGTCAAACTGTATGCCTTCCTGGCGGTAGTAGCCGTAGGTGACTGTCTCACCCGTTTTCACCCTTCCTTTGTCGGGCTGAATCGCTCCGGTGATGAGGTTGAGGAAGGTGGACTTCCCCACCCCGTTCTTGCCAATCAGACCGATGCGCTCGCCACGCTTGAAGACATAGTCGAAGTCTTTAAGCACCGTCAAGTCGCCAAACGACTTCGACACATTGCTGAGTTCCAATATCTTGCCGCCTAAACGCTGCATCTGCAAACCGAACTCAAGGCGTTCGTCCTGTTCCTGGTATTTAGCACGTTCCTTAAGGTCGTAAAAAGCGTCGATGCGGCTCTTCGACTTGCCTGTGCGGGCCTGCGGGGTGCTACGCATCCATTCCAACTCGTATTTCAACAGCTGGCTGTTGCGCTCGGCAGTGGCACGTTTCACCTCCTCGCGTTCGCGGCTCTTCTGCACATAATAGTCGAAGTTGCCGTTGTGGGTGTACATCACGCCTTGGTAGAGCTCAAAGATCTTATTGCACACGCGATCAAGGAAATAGCGGTCGTGGGTGACCATGAGCAGGGTCATGCTCGATTGGGTAAGGAACTTTTCCAACCATTCCACCATCTCCACATCGAGGTGGTTGGTGGGTTCGTCAAGAATCAGGAAGTCAGGTTCATGCAGCAGTACTAAAGCCAAAGCCAGACGTTTCACCTGTCCGCCCGAGAGCTCGTCGACCGATTGTTCCAAATTGGTGATGGCAAAACGAGTAAGATATTGCCGTGCCTTGAGGTGTTGCTCATCGTTGAGGTCGGCCAACAAGTCCGAAATACGCGTCCCAGAAGGATACACAGGCAGTTGCTCCAAGTAGCCGATTTTGATGTCGTTGGCGTAGGTGATGGTTCCCGAGTCGGGCGACTCCTTCCCCACCAAAATCTTTAGCATCGTCGACTTGCCCGAGCCATTGGTGGCAATCAAGGCCGTCTTGTCGCCTTTCTCGATGCCAAAGGTGACATCTTCGAACAGCGTCTTGATGCCGTACGACTTGGATATCGCGTTGACCGACAGATAGTTCATTTCGCGAAACGATTGACGTATTCAATGGGATATTGCGACTTCTCCGACACCTGCTCCACCGTCATGCCCGATGCAAACAACCGCTTGATGACGGCATCCATAGGCTCGCCGACCTCGATGATGTGGAAGTCAGGGTCATAGAAGCGGACAACACGTTGCCCCCACGGCGTTTCTTCAACGCCATGGACATACAGGATTTCGGAAAAGCCTCTCAAATAATCGATGAAATCGTCAAAGTCCTCCTCTTCGAAGTATAGCTCGGCGTCGTTGCCATTCCTGCGCACCTTTGCGTTATGGATCATCTTCTTCCACTTCTTCATCTCTTGCAGCGCAAAGCCGCCTTTGAACTGGACGTTCTCGCCAAAGTTCATCTCAACGCGGTCGCCAATCACTTCTTCATAGAAGTTAATGGATTTCTCCATGTCAGTAACCACCAATAACGGGCATTTGAATTTCAGCATAGCTTGTAGTTTTGATAGCGCAAAAATAAGAAAAGCCTCGCATCTGCAGACACGAGGCTTCAACTTTTTGTCTTCAACAAGCTTATTTCTTCTCCTTGGGCAGCACCGCAAACTTGTAGATGCAGAGTTGGTGGTACTCCTCACCAGGTCTCAAGATCGGCTTGGGCGACAAGGTCTCGTGGTTGATGGCATCCGGGAAGAACTGAGGCTCAAGAGCCAGACCTTCACGATAGTTCAACGACTTGCCGCACTTGCCCGTACCCTTGCCGTTGAAGAAGTTGCCACTATAGAACTGCATGCCCACCTGGTCACTCCACAGCTGCATCTCGCGACCGCTCTTAGGCTCGGTCAGCGTGGCGTTCCAAGTGTAGGCCTTGACGTCGGTCTTGTCCACAATCCAGTTGTGGTCGTAACCCTTGGCGTTTCTCAGCTGCTCGTCGTCGGTAGCGATGTTGTCGCCGATACGGTGCTTCTCGCGGAAATCGAACGGAGTCTCCTTCACGCCAGAGAACTTGCCATTGGGAATCAAGTGCTCGTCAATGGTAGTCATATAACGTGAGTTGATCTGCAGCTCGTGGTCGAGGATGGTGCCATTGCCTTCACCCAAAAGGTTGAAGAAGGAATGGTGGGAGAAATTGCACAACGTAGGCGCATCGGTAGTGGCGCTGTAACGGATCTGGAATTGATTGTCATGCGTCAGCGTGTAGCTCATCGTCACATCGAGGTTGCCAGGGAAGCCGTCTTCACCATCGGCAAAAACCGTATGCATCTCGATGACGCTGTCGTTGGCCGAAGTCACATCCCAAACGCGCTTGTCGGCACCAATGAGACCACCATGAAGCGTGTTCTCTCCGTCGTTCTTGGTCAGTTGATAGGCAACACTATCCAATGTGAATGAACCATTGGAGATGCGGTTGGCGCAACGTCCGACCACGGCACCAAGATAACGTTCGCCGTTGTTGTTCAAATACTTGTCGATATGGTCGTAACCCAGGACGATGTCCTCAAAGCTGTCGCGTCTGTCGGGCATCCAAAGGGCTACCACACGGCCACCATAATTGGTCACCTGCATCGTCAAAAAACCATTGTGCAAGGTATAAAGCGACACCTTCTTGCCCTCCACTTCCGTGTTGAAGTTTTCGGCAGGAATCAATTTGACTTCTTTCTTACGATTGCAACCGACTAATAATAAGGCAATTGCAAAAACAACTAATGCTTTTTTCATCTTTTTTGACATCAATTCTTCAAAAATCGAGCGGCAAAAATACAAAAACTCTTTTTTTCCTGCAAACACATTTTTATTTAGTTCTCACAACGCCTTGATAATCAACTGTCTTATGCTTACGCAAAAACTCGATCATCATCTCCTCCGAGGTCATGAACATGCTTTGGCCATCGTCCTCGCTCTCAATCTCAACCGTCGAAGCCATGTAGCTGTTCATCGCCACCTTATATACTTTCTTCGTCGAGAAGTTTTCCCCTTCCATTTCAATCCAGACGTTGCGGCCGTCATCGTCGACGGAATAGGTCATGCCCGACACGAACGAAGGGAATCCGCCGTTTTTGCGGAAACTATTCACGATGAACCTCTTTACCTGGGCACCTGTCATCTCAAACACCACTACTTCGTTGTTGAACGGGTCGATGCTGTAGACGTCTTTCACGGTGATGGGGCCTTTCTTCAGGAAGTTGATACGCACACCGCCAGTGTTTTGGAAGGCAAAATCGGCGCCGCTCATCTCACGCATGGCATCGGTCATCATGCAGCCCAGCTCCTGCGGTGTCTCGAACTTCGTTTTTGCCACGGCGAGAGGCTCGTTCAAAGCGGGTGCGTCATTAAACTCATTCACCAGCTTCTTGATCTCAGGCTTCTCCTTGCGCACTTTGTTGACATCAAGGACCACAGCCTCCTTCCCTATCACCTTATGGTTTTTCACCTTCAGCTTCACCAAGGTAGCATATTTCAAGTGCGAACCCGACTGGGTGATCAGCACGCCATTGGTCTCAGACGGTCTTTCAATCAAAGTGTGGGAATGGCCTCCGATGATGGCATCGAGCCAAGGATTGGCCTGGGCAAGTTCCATGTCGTCCTCTAAGCCACAATGCGAAAGCAAAACCACCACATCGTTTTCGTTCCTAAGATATTTGTATTCGGGCAACACCACTTTGGGATTCTTAAACCTCACATCTTTTACCCTATCAGGGTGCGTCCCTGGGATGCCATCGTGGCGTATTTCAATCATGCCCACCACCGTCATCTTCACACCTTGTTGCTCGATGGTCACAAAAGGCTTGAAATCGAGGCCGACCTTCTGGAAGTCGTACACATTGGCGCAGAGGAAGGGAAACTTGGCCCTTTCAAGGTCGTTCCTTAAATTGTCGACATCACCGTCCCACTCATGATTGCCCACAGTACAAAGGTCGAAGCCCATGCGGTTCATCAGCTCGATCATGGGATAGTTGACGGGCTCGTATTGGTCGTTGACAGGATTGCCCGTGCGGTTGTCGCCTGCCGAAAAGAGCAGCAGGTCAGGATAAACGGCACGCAAGCTGTCGACCATCGTAGCAAACTTTGGGAACATGTCGATGCTGGAATGCATGTCGTTGACCGACAGGATGACGATTTCGGCATCGCCCGCCGTTGTGGCCTTTTCGGTTTTTCTCGTTTCAGCTTGCTGGGGCTCTTTTTTGGAGCGATTACAAAGAGTAAGCCATAAAACCACAGCCAAAAGGCCAAGCAGCAGGAACAACTTCTTTTTGTTCATAGGTTAAGTGATTAAAAGTGCGGCAAATTTATGAAAAAAGTTCTATTTTTGCGGCATCATGTCGAAGAAAAGCCAAAACGAATACCCCAGCGGGAGCCGGACGAGTTGGAAGGTGGTCATCACTTACCTTTTCGTACTGGCACTATGTGCGGCTTTGTTTTACTATATCTCCAACCTGCGCAAAAGCATAGAGAACCAACGCTCCAACATCGACACCCAGCACAATGCACTCAATTGGGTCAACGAATTCACCAAAAACGTGCATGCCGCCCAAAACGCTGCCAACCTCTATGCCTTCACCGAGCAGCCCCAATACAAACGCGAATTCAACACCTACCGAAATGCCATCAATGTCCAAACCGATTCACTTTTATTGTTTGAAATCAGCGAAGACAACAAATTGATGGTAAACAAGATAGAGAACCTGATCAAGAGCAAAGGAAGGATCAGCAACGAACTGTCAAAACAATTTCACGACTTCAATCCTTTGGCGGAATTTGACCGCACTATCGACGACTATAGGCCTCCAAAGCCGGAGGAAGAGATTGTGGTGACCACAGTTTCGAAAGACACCGTCATCCACGTGCCGAAAAAAGTGGAGAAAAAGGGATTCTGGCAACGCGTCGGCAAGGTGTTCAACCCAGATGAGGAACAAGGAGACAGCCTTGTCCGTGTCTCCATCGAACGCACAGACACACTACACATCCAACGGCAACAAACCGACACAGTTAACATCTTGGCCGACCTACGCATACTTTCCGACAAAGCCAAAAAGGAGTATTGGAAAAAAATCAAGGACTACGAGAAAAAGACTCAGGAACTGGTGAAAGCCGACAACCAACTCTCCGAGCAGATTTCCTCCTTATTGATTCGACTCAACCAAGAAATCCTGGATTCCACCATTACTGAAATCGAGAAAAGCGAAGAGATTATCCACGAAAACACACGTACATCCCTACTCATCGGAGGAGCGACTCTACTCCTCATCATCATCTTCATCATTTTGATTATCAGCGACGTGAACAAAGGTTATCGTGCCCGTCGCGCCGCAGAAGAGGCCAAGAAAAAGACCGAAGAAATCATGGAAAGCCGTCACAAGCTGCTGCTCTCGGTCTCACACGACATCAAAGCACCGCTCAGCTCCATCATAGGCCACGTAGAGCTTATGGACAAAAACGGCAACGAAAAGGAAATCACCTCGATACAGCAATCTGCCGACCACATCCTCAACCTGTTGAACAACCTATTGGAGTTCTCAAGCCTTGAGCAAGGCAAGCTGCAAGTCAGCCACGACACCTTCAACCTCCGCCAACTCTGCGATGAGACTGCCGAGATGTTTGAGCCTATTGCACGCCACAAAAACCTGCAATTCAACTATGAGCCTTCTTTGGAAGACGGGTGTATGGTTCTCACCGACAGGCTGAAAATCAAACAAATACTTAGCAACTTGATTTCCAATGGGGTCAAATACACTCTGGAAGGTAGCGTGACCTTCAAGGCTCGGATGGGTCGCCATCTGGTCGTTTTCGACATCATCGACACTGGTGTGGGCATCCCCCAAGACAAGCTGGAGGAAGTGTTCAAGCCCTTCGTGCGCATCGAGACCTACAACCAGTTTGCCGAAGGCAGCGGTTACGGCATGTCGGTGGTCAAAGGTCTCGTTGACTTGCTCGGTGGCGAGATCCACATCGAATCCGAAGTGGGCAAAGGCTCGCATTTCGAGGTCAGAATACCCGTCGAAGAGGTGGAACAAGAAAATGAAGCAAAGGATGAGATAACAGACAACAACAAAAAGAGCCTCAATATCTTAATTATTGACGACGACAACACTTTGCTTTCCGTCGTCGACACCATGTTGCACCGTTTAGGACACCAAGCCATCCCTTGCCGTTCGATGAGGGACCTCGACAATGCCTTGCTGCAAATCCAAGACTACGACTACATCCTCACCGACCGTGAGATGGGTGCCGTGACCGGCAACGACATTCTCTACCTCGTGAAAGAAGTTGATCCCGACAAGCCCGTCATCCTGATGACCGCAAGGATGGAATATACGACCGACATGGCCAAGACAGAGGGCTTTTATGGATTCTTACCGAAACCATTTAATTTAAAACAACTAGAAAGCTTTTTCGGAAGTGGCGCTTTAAGCGAAAACGAAGCTGAAACCGCTTATCCAGACTTCCCTGCCTTCAGCGAAATGATGGGCAACGACAAGGAGGCCATGACGGACATCCTTAAGGTTTTTGTACAATCAACTACCGACGACCTGGTTTCAATGAACACCTTAATCGAACAATCCAATTTCTCCGAGATGCAAAGTCTTTGCCACAAGATGCTACCCATGTTCAAGCAGTTGGAGCGCGACACCTCCTTCTTGGCGAAGATGAACGCCATGCGCGGCAAGAACGAGACGGAAGAAGATTATCCGAACTGGAAAGAAGACGCCACTCAATTCATGGCACAAGTCGATGAACTGATGGATTTGCTGGCGGAGAAGTATGGGATTGGATGAGGATGCACCGCTCTGCCGTTTATGTGACCAGCAAGAGTAAACCATGAAACGACCAGCACAAGGCCTTATGCGTGATTGTTAATGCATTTCAACACTATTCCCGACCATTGTTGATACAATTCGACTGCTTCCTCAATGTGCCTGTTACGGGTCTCTTCTTCGAACTTGTCGTAATAATCTGCTTTGATGATAAGATGGTTGCCGAATCCCAAATAGACAGCCT
>JAEEGK010009349.1_pt1 | contig 22906 bp, 18 predicted proteins | sample 8958771 | NCBI WGS metagenome assembly JAEEGK01 (sample SAMN16246547, study PRJNA631951) | gut metagenome | biome: gut microbiome; feature: rumen; material: SC-attached | host: Bos | place: Iran: Karaj | collected 2018-10 | reverse complement strand
TAGGGAGCGAGGCGAATCACCGGGGACAGGCACCCTGTAATTCGGTCGCGGAGCTCCCTGCTCACAGAGGTGCCAGTCCCCATGATTCACCGAAAAAGGAGCACCCCACTTGGGGTGCTCCTTTTAGTATTATTCAACCGTGATGTTCATGTTTTCTTTCTTGACGTCCTTGTAGTTGCTGAAGACGGTATCCTTCTTGGCGATGATGCGCACATCCTTCAGGGTGATATCCTCGATGGGCATTTCGGGCAGACCATTGAACTCCATCGCACGACCGGCACCGTTGCAGACGATGTTGCGGATGTCGATATGACGGAAGATCGGCGTCTCCTCTGTGACGGGCATCTTGGTGGTGTTGTCGGGATTGTCGCCATCGGCCAGCATCTCTGCCACCGACTTGCCGCCATAGTACATGTTGAAGGTGATGGCATCGGTCTTGATGTCCGTCATCGAGATGTTGCGGATGAAGATGTTCTCGACGATGCCGCCGCGGCCGCGCGTAGACTTGAAACGCAGACCGACATCGGTGCCCAGGAACTGACAGCGATTCACCAGAATATTCCGTACACCGCCACTCATCTCCGAGCCGACCACGAAGCCGCCGTGACCGGCAAACACCGTACAGCCGTCGACGACGACATTCTCGCAGGGACGCCCGCGACGGCGTCCGTCCTTGTCCTTACCGCTCTTGATGCAGATGCCATCGTCGCCGGCATCGAACTTCGAATCAACGATAAGTGCGTTCTTACACGATTCCAGGTCGAGGGCATCGCCATTCTGGGCATACGACGGATTGCGGGCCAGCACACGGTCGATGATGATGTTCTCGCACATCAGAGGATGGATGTTCCAGGCCGGAGAGTTCTGGAAGATGACGTCCTGCAGCAGCACATTCTTGCAGTTCACCAGACTGATCATCACAGGACGCAGGAACCGCTTGATGGCGTTCCATTCCTCGTCGGTCTGCGCCTTGGGCACGTTCATGTCTGCATTCTTCTCGGCATCGGCGTAGGCTTGGTTCGGTACCCAATAACCCTTTTTCGACTCTACGCCGCCCTGACGTGCCAAGACCTCCTTCCACTGGCTGTCCGTCACCTTCGACTTCTTGACAGGACGCCAGAACTGGCCGTTGCCGTCGATGACGCCCTGACCGGTGATGGCGATGTTCTCGGCACCATCGGCTGAGAGCGGCGACTGGCAGCGGCGCGTGTCTAGTCCCTCGAAAGAGGTCTTGATGACGGCATACAACGACTCGTCGGGCGAGAACTGGATGACGGCTCCCATCTCCAGATGAAGGTCGATGTTTGACTGGAGCACGATGGGACCCGTAAACCACACGCCGCTGGGTACGATCAGATGACCGCCGCCCTGAGCGGTGAGTGACGCGATGGCCTTGGCGAAGGCATCGGTACATAGCGTGGAACCGTCGCCCACAGCGCCGAAGTCCTTCAGGTTCACCTTTCGGTCAGGAATCACAGGCGCCTTCAGTTCCGGCATCTCAAAGGGCAGACTCTGGGTGTACTTCTTGTAGGGGTTTCCTCCTTGGCAGCACTCTTGTGCTTGCGCTGACATGGACACGGCCAAGAGCGCGATACAGATTAGTTTTTTCATTTGTTTTCTTGAACGGTGTTAGTTTGCTATTAATATCAATATCTGCTGCAAAGATACATGATTTCCCTGAATCCGCCAAAAAATCGCTCAGTTTTTTGCAAAACCGAGGGCGAGGACACTGACGGTGACGCCTTCGGACAGACAGAGCGCCTTGGCGCAGGCGATGATGGTGGCACCGGTGGTGACGACGTCGTCGACGACGAGGAGATGCCGGTTGCGGATGCGCTCGCCATCGGTGAGCTCGAAGACCTTCTCGACGTTCTCGTTGCGTTCCCAGCGTCCGCGACTGGTCTGGCTGCCTTCGAAGACGGTGCGTCGCACCACCTTATTGTATATAGGGAGACCAGAGATCTCACTGATGCCTCGGGCGATCTCCATGCTCTGGTTGTAGCCTCGCTGTCGCTGACGCTTACGGGCCAGCGGTACGGGCACGATGGCGTCGATGCCCTCGAAGAAGCCGCTGCCCTGGACCTCACGGGCCAGCATGCGTCCCATCACCACGCCGATTTCGGGGTGATTCTTGTATTTCAGCTGATAGATGATGGCGGCGGTCTCGGCGTGGGCCTCGTAGTAGAAGAGGGCAGAGGCCCGTTGTATCGGAATCTGACCCCAGAAGGTCTTGGCGAGGATGTTCTCGTAGGGGTCGCGATGGTAGCCGGTACGTGGCAGATGGAGGTTGCACTTGCCGCAGAGCACCTCTTCGGTGATGGAGAGGCGACTGTCGCACACCACACAGAGACGTGGTGAGATGAGATCGAGCAAACGCGTCCAGAAACTAATCTTCATCGTCTTCGGTGTTCATGTCGTCGTCGACATTCAGACACTGACGGATGATGTCGAAGGTAAATCCACGTCCGAGGGCAAAGCGTACGAGCTTCTGGGTACGCTCATAGTCGTTCTCTGCACGGATGCTCCTGACTTTCTGTTTCAGCAGGGGGCGCAGGACGGCAAGGTATTCACTGTCGTCGACTTCACCGAGGACGCGTTCCTGGATGTCGTCATCGATGTGTTTCAGCCACAGCCCCTGCTGAACCTTACGGCGACCCCATTTGTTGTAACGGATCTTGTCCTTGACGAAGGCACGGGCATAGCGTTCGTCATCGACGTAGCGTTCCTTGATGAGACGGGCCACGATGCGGTCTTGTGTCGCAGCGTCAATGTCCCAGCGTTTCATCTTGTCACGCATCTCCTGCTGACAGTGCTCGGCCTGGGCACAGAGGGCTGCAAGCTGCAGGTAGGCGTCTTGTTCGGTCTTTTCTTTCATATCTTCATAGCTTTAAGGAATCGTTGTTTGCCAAACTGGTCCTGACGGAGTTCGGTATGTCGGAATCCCATGTCGGTAAGCATTGCTTCTGTCTCATGGGCATAGAGGGGGTTCAGTTCGAAGTAGAGCAGACCTTCGGGCTCAAGGGCTGACAAGGCGTATCGTGCGATGGCGCGATAGAAGAGTAGGGGGTCATCGTCAGGAACGAACAGCGCCTGATGGGGTTCGTGGTCGAGGACATGAGGTTCCATCGCTGATTTCTCCTTGTCGCAGACGTAGGGGGGATTGCTGACGATGAGAGAAAGTGAAGAGTGCAGAGTGAAGAATGAAGAATCGGCTTCGCCGTGACGCGTCAGGCGTGAAGCATCGAGGATGTCGCGATGCTCGAAGGCGACATGGGCCTTGAGGGCAGCGGCGTTCTCAGCAGCGATACGCAGGGCATCATCAGAAATGTCCCAGGCTGTTACTTTCGCCTCAGGCATCTCCAGCGCCAGCGTGATGGCGATGCAGCCACTGCCAGTCCCGATATCGAGAATGTTTGCACCGGATTCACACGGAATGATCCAGCGGCAGAGCTCTTCGGTCTCTGGACGGGGGATGAGCACCCCTGGCTCCACATGGAACTGTCTTCCACAGAATTCTGCTATGCCAACGACATACTGCACCGGCTCGCCTTTCTCCAGACGAACAACGATTTTTTCCAGTTCTTTTTGGTCATCTGTGGATAATTGTGTAACTTTGCCGCAAATAATATCCACCAGAGAAAGACCGAAGCGTACGTCAAGCACCCAGCGGACGATGGCTTTCGCTTCGCCAGCATCGTAAAAGGGTGTTAGTCTGTGCCAGAGGTCTTCGTATGTCATAGTGGGTGCAAAGATACGAAAAAATAAAAAAGTAAAAAAATAAAAAGGCAAAAAAGTGATGACAAACGACGAGAGATACATGCGACGGTGCATTCAGCTGGCCAGGAACGGACAGCAGAATGCAAAGCCCAATCCTATGGTGGGGGCAGTGATTGTGAGTGCTGACGGACGGATTATCGGCGAGGGTTATCATGTGCGTTGTGGCGAGGGACATGCCGAGGTGAACGCCTTTGCCGCAGTACGTCCTGAGGACGAGACGCTGTTGAAGGATTCGACGATATATGTCAGTCTGGAACCCTGTTCACACTATGGTAAGACACCTCCCTGTGCCGACCTTATTATTAAGAAAGGTGTACGCCGGGTCGTTGTGGGCTGTATCGACGAGTTTGCAGAAGTGCAGGGACGAGGTATCAAGAAACTGCAGGAGGCAGGCCTTGAGGTGACGGTAGGCGTGCTTGAGGAAGAGTGTCGTGAACTGAACCGTCGCTTCTTTACTTTTCACCGTGAACACCGTCCTTATATGATTCTGAAGTGGGCTCAGACCGCCAACGGGTTCATCGACGATGACTATAAACCCCTTGCCATCTCGTCACCCTTTACACGTATGCTCTCCCATAAACTGCGGGCTGAGGAAGACGCCATCCTTGTGGGACGTGTGACAGAAGAGCGTGAACATCCCAAGCTGACGGTGAGAGACTGGACAGGAGAGCATCCGAAACGTCTCGTCGTAGACCATAATCACCCACTGAACCTGGAAGGGCTCTATGCGCACGGTATCCAGTCGCTGATTGTGGAGGGCGGCGCCAAGACGCTCCAGACCTTTATCGATGAAGGACTCTGGGATGAGATCCGTGTAGAGACGAACCAACGGCTGACCGTCGCCAACGGCACCCGTGCACCACAGCTACCCTCGAACACGAAGGTTGTGGACGTGAAAAACTTCGAAGGTCACACGATTGTCAACTACAGAAAAAGTTAACGGAGGGATCATTTCCCTCCGTTAGCCTATAATCATTTGTAATACCAATTACTTGATGAGAGCCTCGCGAGCAGCAGCGATGGGCTCCTTAGCCTCTTGCAGCTGAACCTTCAGCTCGGAAACAGTGGTAGCGTTGAGCACATCCAGGGGCTGGAGAGCCTCAGCAACGGGTGCAATCTCGGGATCATACTCCTGAAGACGCTCGATGGCATCCTTCAGCAGGATGAAACGGAAGGTAGAGTTGGCTGCAGCCTCATCGTCGAAAGCAGCCAGGAAGGAGTCTGCCTTCTGAGAAGCGACATAGAACTGCTCTACCAAAGAGGTAGCGGCCATCTGCCAGAAGTAGTTGATACGACCGTTCTCGTTCATGGCATCGTAGAGAGCCTGAGAAGTCTCATAGAGATTGTTGGTGTTCTCGAAGACCTTGAAAGAAGGATCGTTGATGTCGGCAACCAGTTTGGTGATGGACTTGTCGAACTCATCAGTAGACAGCTCATACAGAGAGGCAATCTGCTTGTCAATCTGGAGAGCCACCAGAGCACGATACTTCTCGGCGAGAGTCGTAGCGTTCTCAGCGATAGCGGGATCGAGGAGATAGTCGGGCTTCACCTGCTTCTCTTCCTTTGACAGAACAATCTTACCCTGCTCGTCCTGAGCAAATGGCAGATTCTTCAGTTTACCCAGCTCAGTAGCGAGGCTGTCGAAATGCATCTTGATGCTTGCCTCAATCTGTGCCTGTTCAAAACTCTTCGTAGAGTCATTCTCCTCTACATTCTGTGCACTCTTTTTGCCGCCGCAAGAAGCGATGACAACTGCTGCGAAAACGACAGCGAAAATGGATAATTTCTTCATTGTTTAAAAATTTTAGTTATTAAAAAATTGTATTTATTTCATTGATTTGATTTCCTGAGAAGTTTACCGGGATAATCTGTGAACAGGAATCCTGCGACGACCAGACACATCAGCAGCATCACGGCCATATTGAACCAGAGCGTCTTGATGTGCCACGATCCGAGGATCTTTTCACTACTATAGAAGGGTGCGCGTCCCACCTTGCTCTGTGGCGTCAGGAACACGATACCACTACGAGGGACGATGGCGTCGTCAATCACATCCAGCATCCGCTTTTCAGCGGCACCGATGACGAAGTCTTCCAGTTGGATGTTATAGTTGGCTTTCTTCAGCTTCAGAACTTCTTCCTTGCCGTATTTCCGTAACATCGAAGCCATCAGGGCGTCGGCCTTCAGCGTGGCTTTGTTACCTCGGGCGGAAAGGGTGTCTTCAGCCACTTTCATATATTGCTTCAGGGAACTGTAGGAGTAGTCGCCCTGATAAGGCTGAATGCCACAATAGGTGGTAATCACCGGCAGATTGGCACGGATCACTTCCATATGCTGCGGGTTGACGTCCTTACCTTGTTTCTCATCATCCTTCATCGTCTCCAACTGTGACTGAAGCTCATAGAGGAATCCTACGTTGTAGAACTGGTTCTCGTATTTCTGCTTGTCGAGCTCGTAGAAGTTCTTTTCGTACAGGTTGTCGGTAAACGAAGTGACCGCGAGTGCTTCGAAAGCCCATCGTGAGGGAATGACGTCGCCGACAACCGGCACATTGCCCGTCTTGCTGTTAGGCGTAAGGTCAGAGAAACTCACGACCAGTCCGCACAGGAGAATCTGAGGAATCAGCAGGATAGGAATGCTGATATAGATCGCCACTACAGAGTTCAGGCACTGTGACAGCAAGAGTCCTATTAAGTTGGAGAGCAGTGCTGTGACAAAGAGGATGAGCCACCAAACCCAGAAGAGTCCGTGAAGCCCCATAATCATATTGCCGACAAGGATGAAGAGCAGGGTCTGTAACAGTGAGACACCAGCCATATAGACGATCTTCGACCAGAGATAGCTGCTGTATGACAGTCTGAGGAACTTTTCGCGTTTCAGCAGGGCACGGTCCTTGATAATCTCCTCAGCACTGCCACTCATGCCAATGAAGGTGGCTACGATGACAGCCATGAAGAAATAGCTGACCAGGTTCTTGTTGTCCATCACGCTGTAGCCCTCAGGAGGTGCATAGCGTGTGAGCATGGCACAGACAAGGGCAAGCAACGGTGCTTCCAACAGCGTGATGCACAGATACTGCACATTGGTAATCTTCGTCTTGATGTTTCTTTGCAGGAAGATCAGGAACTGTTTCAGTACATTGGGCCTCTTCTGGTCCGAAGGCGGTACATTGCTCACCTTGGGTTCCGGCAGTTCTTTCCTGTTGTTCAGATAGAGCTCATGCCACTCCTGAGGTGTCATCTTACGCTTGTCAGAGATCTCACCACTGTTGTTGAGGGCTTTCTCGTCGATGATGTTCAGCACAATCTCAGGATTGACATTTCCACACATCGGACAGGCACTCGTCTCGGCATCGGCATAGTTGGCAGCTTCCTTAAAATAGGTAATGGCATCGATGGGATTACCGTCGAAAACGGGATATCCACCTTTGTCGAGCAACCACAGACGGTCGAAGAGCTTGTAGACATCGCTGGACGGCTGGTGGATATTCACCACAATCAACTTGCCCTTGTACGTCTGTTCCTTCAACAGGTTGATGACCTTCTCGGTATCAGCAGAAGAAAGTCCGGAGGTGGGCTCGTCAAGGAACAGGACTGCTGGCTCTCGGATGAGTTCCAGGGCGATGTTCAGACGTTTGCGCTGTCCGCCGGAGATGTACTTGTTGATGGCGGAACCTACTTTCAGGTCTTTAGCCGCATCGAGACCTAAGTCCTTGAGGGTCTTGATGACGCGCTTATCTATCTCCTCATCGGGCAAGCCCTCGAAACAAAGCTTCGCCGTAAACCAGAGATTCTGATAGACCGTCAGCTCTTCTATCAGCAAGTCATCCTGAGGAACAAAACCAATCAAGTTCTTGGCCTCGGGTTCACTGATACTATGACCGTTGATGGTGATCGTGCCTTTTTGAGGCGTGAGGGTGCCGTTGAGAAGGGATAGTAATGTGGTCTTTCCTGTGCCGGAACCGCCCATGATAGCCAACAGTTCTCCGTTATGGAGGGAGAAGCTCAGGTTATGCATGCCGTTGTCGCTGTTGGGGAAGCGGAAATTGATATCGCGTCCACAGAACTCTACGGCTTGAGTCTTGTTATGGGCCTTGTCATTCTTGGAATTATAGGTGTCCAAGATAGAGGAGTAATACACCGGTTTACCATCGCTGCCTTTCAGGACACTGCTCTGCAGCCAGATCTGATAGGTGCCGGAGAGAACGGGAACATCATTGAGTTGTACCTTGTCCTTTCCCTGATAGGTAAAGATAAGCAGACCAGTTGTCGCGTCGAGTAACGTCTTGAGATAGCCGTCGGTGTTTTGAAGTTGATGCAGGATGACACGGTCTGTCTGCTTATTGCTGACATAGTCTATGAAGTCTTGGTACTGTGCCTGGGGGATATTGAATTTGTCGGCAATGATCTTAAACATCGTGTGGGTCTGTCCGTTGTTGTTGCTACAGAATTCCATCAGTCGCAACAGCAGGAGTGCCTCTTCCTTTGTGGAGATCTTACCGTGAAGATTTGAGCAAATCGAGTCGATGGTAGCTTGGGTATCCAGTTCGATGGCCATCTCGTAGGCATCACGCATGTCGCTATAGAGCTCCAGATAGGTTTCTGTGTTCCTGATGCCGAAGTGATGGCGCAAATAACTGATTAGCATGGTCTTTGCCCATGCTTCATCCACTTGCTCTTCTTTGCCAAACAAAGCAAACAAGCTGAGAAAACTGGATAATATAAGGTCAGTCATCTCTTAAAACACACACAAATGTGTGTCTGCATCAACTCATTTTGCCTGCAAAGATAGAAATAATTCTGATAATGTCCAAATCTTTTTGGAAATATTTTTCGGAAAACCCGTTACTTGCGGCCAAAGTCGGCGGGAACTTCACCCCATTTCTGGGTTTCCCATTTGATGATGGGGTTACGGAAATCGTGGGTCTGCAGCCAGTTTTCGGCACGGGCAATGATTTGGAAAAGGGGTTCTGTCTTGGGGTTACGCTCCAGTTTGGTCTTGCACTTCCGCTTCTGTACCCAGAGGATTGCGTTGTAGGAGTCGCTATAGATGGTCTTGTTATGCAGACCTTTTTGCCAACAAAGCGCCAAGGCATGCACAATAGCCAGGAACTCCCCGATGTTGTTGGTGCCGTGTACAGGACCGTAATGGAAAACACGGTAGCCAGTCTGCAGATCGATGGCCTGATACTCCATAGGACCAGGATTCCCAGAACAGGCCGCATCCACCGCCCACGCATCAGCCCGTACTTCCATCGGCAGGGGGAGTACGGTATCGTGGCGATAATCTGGCGGATTCTGTTGAGGCATTAATACAACTATTTTTATTTACGACAACATAGACAACTTGGACAACTTCTTACTCGGCCAAGGCCGAAATGTTGTTTTAGTTGTCCAAGTAGTCGTTAAATTACATGCGTTCGGGGACTTCGATGCCAAGGAGGCTCATGCCGTTCTTGATGATCTTGGCGACGTTCTTGGCGAGCACGAGGCGGATGGCTTTCTTCTGCTCGTCGGGCTCATTCAGAATGCTATAGTCGTGGTAGAACTGGTTGAAGACCTTTGTGAGCTCGTAGCAGTAGTTGGCAATACCGCTGGGGCTATAATCTTTACCAGCCTGCTCTACGGCAGCACCGAATTCGTTCATCTTCTGAATCAATTCTACCTCTTTTTCGTTAAGTGAAGGTATGGCGGTAGCAAATTCTTCACTCTTCACTCTTAACTCTTCACTTTTCCGCAGGATACTGCGGATACGGGCGTAGGTATACTGGATAAAGGGGCCTGTATTACCGTTGAAATCGATACTTTCCTCTGGATTGAAGAGCATGTTCTTGCGGGCGTCTACCTTCAGGATGAAGTACTTCAGGGCACCCATACCTACGATACGGGCAATCTCACGGCGCTCCTCTTCGGTCATATCATCGAATTTACCCAATTCCATCGAGGTTTTGTAGGCATCTTCCACCATCAGTGCCATCAGGTCGTCGGCATCCACCACCGTTCCCTCACGACTCTTCATCTTGCCGTTGGGTAGTTCCACCATACCGTAAGAGAAGTGCGTGAGCTCCTTACCCCACTTGAATCCCAGACGATCCAACAGGATAGAGAGCACCTGGAAGTGGTAGTTCTGCTCGTTACCCACGACATAGATCATTTTGTCGATGGGATAGTCCTGGAAACGCATCTCGGCCGTGCCGATATCCTGCGTCATGTATACTGACGTACCGTCAGAACGCAGTAATAGTTTTTGGTCGAGACCCTCGTTGGTGAGATCTGCCCAGACACTATTGTCCTCGTGGCGCTCGAAGAGACCTTTTGCGAGGCCTTCTTCCACCTTGGCCTTACCCTTCAGATAGGTCTGGCTCTCGTAATAAATTTTATCGAACGATACGCCCATCTTCTTGTAGGTCTCGTCGAAGCCGGCATATACCCAGTTGTTCATCTTTTCCCAGAGGGCGCGTACCTCGGGGTCGTTGTTCTCCCATTTCACCAGCATCTCGTGAGCCTCCTTAATCAGCGGAGCCTCTTGCTTGGCCTTCTCCTCATCCATGCCCTGAGCCACGAGTTCCTTGATTTCCTCGCGGTAGTGCTTATCAAAAGCGACATAGTAGTCTCCAATCAGATGATCGCCTTTTTTGCCAGAACTCTCAGGAGTCTCGCCGTTGCCATATTTCAGCCACGCCAGCATTGACTTACAGATATGAATACCGCGGTCGTTCACGATGTTGGTCTTCACCACCTTGTTGCCGTTGGCCTCCATAATCTGAGCCAGTGACCAACCCAATAGGTTGTTGCGGACATGACCCAAATGCAGGGGTTTGTTGGTGTTGGGGGATGAATATTCTATCATGACGAGGGGTGAATCCTCAGTAGCCTGCTTCATGCCGAAGTTATCGTCCTTGTCGATAGCCTCAAGCAACTGCAACCAGGCGCCATCACCTATGCTCAGGTTCAGGAAACCCTTGACGACATTATATTTCTCTACAGCGGCACAGTTGGCTACGAGGTATTCGCCAATCTCCTGAGCAGTCTGTTCAGGACTCTTTTTGGCGGCCTTTACAAATGGGAAAACCACCAGAGTCAGGTTTCCCTCAAACTCACTTCTCGTCTTCTGTAACTGCAACATCTTTTCGTTGGCATCCATGCCATAGAGGGCTTTCACAGCCTCACCTGCAGCCTTGCTGATTAATGCTTCAATATTCATATTCTTCGGAATTTGGCTGCAAAGGTACATATTTTTAAGGAATAATCCAATTTCTAGATAAAATTATTCATATTATTCATGTTTCTTTCATAAATTTCGTATCTTTGCAGGCAGTTTTTAAAGAAGCAACGATGAGTAACTACAACAAAGGATTTCTTTATTTCATTTGTGCCGTCTCTGCGATGGGCGGTCTGCTCTTTGGTTACGACTGGGTGGTGATAGGTGGCGCAAAACCGTTTTATGAACTGTATTTCGATATCAGCAACTCACCGTTGATGCAGGGTGTGGCGATGTCTACGGCACTTATCGGTTGTCTGATAGGTGCGATGGTTGCAGGTTCGGCAGCGGATAGGTATGGTCGTAAACCATTGCTGACGTTGGCGGCAGTACTGTTTACGGTATCGGCCATCGCTACGGGTCTGTTCAATGACTTTACCTTATTTAATATAGCCCGTTTTGTAGGAGGAGTGGGTATCGGTGTGGCTTCGGCACTCTCACCGATGTATATCGCTGAGGTGAGCCCTGCAGAGATTCGAGGAAGGATGGTCTCTCTGAACCAGATGACCATTGTGCTGGGAATCCTTGCGGCACAGGTGGTGAATATGTTGTTGGCTCGTGATACGTCTGTCGTGGAGAGTCAGACGTGGAATATAGAATGGGGCTGGCGCTGGATGTTCTGGGCAGAGACATTGCCTGCAGCGCTGTTCCTCTTGATGAGCTTCTTTATTCCTGAGAGTCCGGTGTATATTAAACTGAGAACCGAGAGGTTAGAATTGAAAGGTATGAATACATCTGGGGTGGAAAAGTCAATAGCAAAGGAAACCAAATCTCTCAGTTCACAATTCTCAGTTCTCAGTTCCATGCAGTATCGGCGGGTACTCGTACTCGGTTTGGTGATTGCCGTGTTCCAGCAATGGTGTGGCACGAATGTAATCTTCAACTATGCTCAGGAGATATTTGTAGGCGCAGGCTTTGATGTCGATGGCATGTTTATCAATATTGTCATCACAGGTATTGCCAATGTCATTTTCACCATAGTGGCCCTTTATACCATCGAAAAGTGGGGACGTCGTACGTTAATATTGTTGGGCGCCGGTGGCTTGGGACTGATCTATCTGACACTTGGCACCTGTTATTTCTTCGAGGTGAAAGGCTTTGCGATGGTTTGTCTTGTCGTGGCTGCCATATCAACCTATGCGATGACTTTGGGCCCCGTCACCTGGACACTGCTGGCAGAGATTTTCCCCAACCGTATTCGTGGCATAGCTATGGCCACTTGTACCTTTGCCCTCTGGGTGGGCTGTTGCACGCTGACGTTCTCGTTCCCTTCGATGAATGCGGCCCTTGACAGCAGTGGGACGTTCTGGATTTATAGTGGTATCTGTATGTGTGCGTTCATCTTCCTGTGGAATCGTTGTCCGGAAACGAAGGGCAAGTCGTTGGAGGAACTGGAACGCGAATTAATAAAATAGTTATGGTTAAAGCTTGGAGAGAAATTGTAACAATCCCAACCTATGAGGTGGGTAAGCCAGAGAAGAATCCGATGTTCCTGGAAAAACGGGTCTATCAGGGCAGTAGCGGTGTGGTCTATCCCTATCCTGTTATCGAGTCAATCTCTGACGAGAAAGTAGATAAAGAATGGAAGGCCGTCTATCTGGAGAATGAATATATCAAGGTGATGATACTGCCAGAGTTGGGCGGACGTATTCAAATGGCCTACGACAAGATCAAGCAACGTCATTTTGTCTATTATAATCACGTCATCAAACCTGCTTTGGTGGGCTTGGCAGGTCCTTGGATCTCCGGTGGCATCGAGTTCAACTGGCCACAGCACCATCGTCCCAGTACCTATATGCCTGTGGATTCTACGATTGTGGAGAATAAGGATGGTTCAGTGACGGTTTGGGTGAACGAGATGGAGCGCATGTTCCATCAGAAAGGTATGGCAGGTTTTACGTTGCGTCCTGGTTGTGCTTATCTGGAGATTCAGGGACGAGTGTCAAACCGTACCAATCTGCCGCAGACCTTCCTTTGGTGGGCTAACCCTGCTGTAGAGGTTAATGATGAGTATCAGAGCGTGTTCCCACCCGATGTGAATGCGGTCTTCGATCATGGAAAACGTGCCGTATCGAGTTTCCCCATTGCTACAGGAACCTATTATAAGATGGATTATTCGGCAGGTGTAGATATCTCGAACTATCGTAATATCCCTGTGCCTACGAGTTATATGGCCGTGAATTCAAAATACGATTTCGAGGGTGGCTACGAGAACGATACCAAAGGGGGTATGTTGCATGTGGCTTCTCATCACTTCTCTCCTGGTAAAAAGCAGTGGACCTGGGGTAATGGTGACTTTGGACGTGCCTGGGATCGTAACCTCACGGATGAGACCTCACCAGAAGAAGCCCGTCAATGGCACATCGATCGCAAGGGTTTCCGCCCTTATATCGAACTGATGGCAGGTGTCTATACTGAGAATCAGCCCGACTTCACGTGGCTTATGCCTTACGAGGAAAAACAGTTCGTGCAGTATTTCATGCCTTACCGTGAGATTGGCATTGTGAAGCAGGCCTCGAAGGACTTTATCCTCAATATAGAAGAAAGAGATAACCAGATACACTTTAAGGTATTGGCCACATCGAAAAAAACGGTACAGGTGACGCTTTGCGATAAACAGGGCGAGAATTACTTTGATCAGACCGTGACACTTTCACCTGAGGCTATCTATGAGCAGACGGTTGATGTCAAGGGGACAAAGATGGAAGATCTGTTATTAAGTGTTGGCAATGTCTTATGGCAGGCGGAGTCTGATGAAATCCGTCCTATCCCAGATGCCGCTGAGGCAGCGCTCTCGCCACAGGAAACGAAGACTGTTGACCAGCTTTATCTGACAGGTCTCCACCTGGAGCAGTATCGTCATGCGACTTGGAGTGCCCTTGATTATTATGAAGAAGGTCTGCGTCGTGATCCGCTGGACTATCGTTGTAATATGCAGATGGGCCTTTGGTACCTGCGACGTGCCCGTTTCAAGAAGGCTGAACCCTATCTGGCAACAGCTGTCAAGGTGTTGAAGAAACGTAATCCCAATCCTTACGATGGTGAGCCGCAGTTCTATCTGGGCGTTGTCAATAAGTTCCTGGGCAGAAAGGATGTGGCCTACGACTGTTTCTGGAAGTCGACGTGGAATAAGGCGTGGGCTGATGCCGGCTATTTTGAAGCGGCTTGTATCAGTACGGCTGAAGAACGCTGGGAAGATGCGCTCGACGAACTGGAACGCGCCCTTATTAGCAATAGTCATAACCACAAGGCCCGTGCCTTGAAGGCTGTCGTGTTGCGTAAATTGGGTAGAAAAGATGAGGCACTTAGTTGGATAAAGGAATCTTATATGATAGACCATTTCAATTACGTCTGCATGATGGAGGAACATCTGCTGACGGGCAGTCGGGAACCGCTCGACCGTCTGGTGGCTTTGATGCATGGCAATATCTATAATTACCATGAGACCGCTCTCGACTATGCCCAGGCAGGATTGGAGGCTGAGGCCAAGATGGTATTGGAGACCGCCATCGAGAAGGGTGTTGAGGAGTCACCACTTACTTACTATTATCTGGCTTATCTCAGTAATTACTCTGAAAGTGCCGACTATATCCAAAAGGCTTCCAGCATCAGTCCAGACTACTGTTTCCCCAATCGTCTGGAAGATGCTAAGGTGTTAGAAGCGATTTCTGATTTTCCTTTCTGTGAAGATGCACGTGCACCTTATTATCTGGGTTGTCTCTATTATGACAAACGACAGTACGACCTCGCTATTGAGAACTGGGAGTTGTCAGCAAAACGCGATCCACAATTCCCCATTGTGTGGCGTAATCTGGCGTTGGGTTACTTCAACAAGCAGAACCGTCAACAGGAGGCGCTCGAATGTATGGAGAAAGCCTTCCATCTCGATGAGACAGATGCCCGTACACTCATGGAACTCGATCAGCTCTACAAGCGTCTGCAAAAGCCTCATCAGGAACGACTCGATTTCCTGCGGCATTATCCTGACTTGATTGCAAAGCGTGATGACCTCGTTCTCGAAGAGGCGACGCTGCTGAATCAGTTAGGACGCTACGAGGAGGCCAAGGCCATCATTGACCATCGTGTCTTCCATCCGTGGGAGGGTGGCGAAGGTAAGGTCAGCGGACAGTATCAGTTCTGTCGTGTGGAAATGGCGAAGAAGCTATTGAAAGCAGATTCGCAATCCGCCGAGGCCAAGCGCCTCTTGGAAGAGTGTCTCGCGTTCCCACCGTCGTTGGGTGAGGGGAAACTCTATGGTGCGCAGGATAATGACTCCCTTTATTTCCTTGGCCGTTATGAGGAAGGGACTGTTGGTCCTACAGAACCAGCTGCTGCGATGTACTACAATGATGCCAAGCCTGATAAGATATTCTATGCAGGTCTCTGTTATCGTAAGTTAGGGCAGGAAGATAAGGCTCGAGGTCTGTTCAACAAGCTGATCAATTACGGTAAACAGCATATCTATGATCATGTAGTGATGGACTACTTCGCCGTATCACTGCCTGACCTGCTCATCTGGGAGGACTCTCTTGATACCAAGAACCTGATTCACTGCAAATACATGCTCGCTCTTGGCTATTATGGCATGGGTGATAAGGAGAAGGCCTTGAAGTACCTTACTGAGGTGGAAGCTCTCGACTGCAATCACATGGGCGCCATGCAGTTGCGTACAATCCTAGAAATGTGAGTAAACCGTTAAGCATCAGCAACTCGTAGCCGAAGTGGTAATCCCAGAGTTGCTGGGCTATGCTGTCGACAGTATAGCAAATCAGCGGTGAGGCGATGCAGATATAGGGAACAAGACGGTCGCAGGGTTGCTTTCGGGTAAAGAGTCCGAAGGTAAAGAGACCAAGCAACGGACCGTAGGTATAGGATGCGAGGATATAGACGGCATCGATGAGTGAGGTGGAGTTGACAGCTCTGAAGATCAGAATGAATATGACGAAGATGAAGCACATGACGATATGCATGCGCTTACGCAACAATTCATTATCAGGCTGTCGACGGATATCTACGCAATAGCTGGTGGTGAGCGAGGTCAGCGCTGAGTCGGCACTCGAGAATGAGGCGGCTACAATACCGAGGACGAATAAGTGAAGAGTGAAGAGTGAATAGTGAATAGTTGGGGTGCCTTGAACGAAGGTGGGAAGCAGCTCATCGCCTTTCATACTGGTTCCAAGAACCATCGTCAACAATATGCCGAGGGCGAGGAAGAGTAGGTTGGCGGGTACGAAGGCTACACCGTAGGTACACATGTCTTTCTGTGCATCCTTCAGGGTCTTGCAGGTCAGGTTCTTCTGCATCATATCCTGATCGAGTCCCGTCATCACAATGGCGATAAAGGCACCGCTCAGGAACTGTTTCCAGAAATTGTGAGGTGACACCCAATCGTCGAACACGAAGATTCTACTCATCGAACTATCGGCAATGGCGTCGATAGCCTCACCTACAGAGAAGTGCAGATGACCCATTGCCTCTAGGATAATCATCACCAGAGCCGTAAACAGGCACAGCGTCTGGAACGTATCCGTAAATACCAGTGTGCCGATACCCCCTCGACGGGTATAAAGCCAGATGAGCAACACCATACCCATGACGTTAAAGACGAAGGGAATACCTGCGGGATCGAACACAAACTGTTGCAGGATGATACAGACCACATAAAACCTGACAGACGCACCAACCATCTTCGAGAGCAGGAAAAACCATGCTCCCGTCTGATACGAACGGTTGCCTAGTCGTTGTCCCAGATAGGTATAGATACTTGTCACCTGAAGCCGGTAATAGAGTGGCAGCAGCACAAAGGCAATCACGATGTAACCCACGATAAAGCCGAGACACATCTGCAGGTAGGTCATCTGTGAGGATAATACCATACCTGGTACAGACACAAAAGTGACGCCAGAGATGGAGGCCCCAATCATGCCAAAGGCCACCATATACCAAGGTGCACGACGGTTGGCACGATAGAATGTATCGTTATTGGCCTTGCGGCTTGTCAGGTGACTGATGCCGAAAAGCACAATGAAATAAGCCAGAACGATCAAGAGTATTGTCATATCAGCCTGCAAAGTTACGAAAGAAATTATTAAAAATGAATAGCGGTAACAAATTATTCACTATTCACTATTCACTTTTCACTTAATTTATTACCTTTGCAGGCAGAATGAACATCAGAGACCGTCAGATCCTGCAGATTGCGTTGCCAAGCATCGTGTCGAACATCACCGTACCGTTGCTGGGGATGATTGATGTGGCTATTGTAGGCCACATGGGCAGTCCTGTCTATATCGGAGCAGTAGCGGTGGGTTCAATGATCTTCAACCTCGTCTACTGGCTCTTCGGCTTTCTTCGTATGGGCAGTAGCGGTCTGACGGCACAGGCTTTAGGCCGTAGGGACCTGACGGAAGTCACAAGAATATTGGCACGTTCGGTGTCTGTCGCTCTTGGTATCGCTCTGCTACTGATTGTGCTGCAGATGCCGCTGAAGTGGTTGATGTTTTGGCTGATAGGTCCGACAGCGGATGTTGCTCCTTTCGCCTCCACCTATTTTAATATCGTCATCTGGGGCGCACCAGCCTCTTTGGCGTTGTTCAGTCTGATGGGTTGGTATATCGGTATGCAGAACACGCGGATTCCGATGTTTATCAGTATCATGCAGAACATTGTAAACATCCTGGCTTCGCTCACGCTGGTCTATGGCTTCGGCATGAAGATTGAGGGTGTGGCGTTGGGGACGGTCATTGCGCAGTATGTTGGATTGTTAGTGGCATTAGGGCTGTTGGCGAGGTATTACGGCAGATTGAGGGTGCATAAGAGGACAGGCACTTTGTGCTCTGGCGAGACACATAATGCCAGTCCCCTTGTGCACTTTTTCGCCATCAATCGGGATATATTTCTGAGGACGCTCTGTCTCGTGGCGGTGAATCTGTTCTTTACGTCGGCAGGCGCTCGTCAGGGTGCTGTCATCCTCTCTGTGAATACGGTGCTGATGCAGCTATATCTGTTCTTTTCTTATTTCATGGATGGTTTTGCCTATGCTGGTGAGGCTCTTGGGGGGAAGGCTTATGGGGCACACAATAAGATTGCCTTCCGTGAGACGTTGAACAGGCTTTGGATGTGGATGGTTATCGTGACTGCGGCCTATACATTATTATATTTAATAGGTGGACGATGGATAGTCGGACTTCTGACCGATGAGGCTCAGGTGATAGAGACCTCAGGCGATTATCTCTTCTGGGTGTGGATCATTCCTGTGGCTGGTTGCGTGGCCTTTATCTGGGATGGCATCTTTATCGGCATGACCGCCACAAGGGGTATGCTTGTCTCATCGTTCCTTTCTGCCCTTGTCTTCTTCGCCGTCTACTACTTTTCACTTTTCACTCTTCACTTTTCACTTCATAATCATGGATTGTGGTTAGCGCAGGTCATATATCTCGCCATGAGGGGGATAATCCAAACAATTTGGTACAGATTAAGATTAATTAACTCAATTTGATGCAAGATTTTGTGTGTTCGCGTGTTTTATAAGAAAAGGCAAATTAAAACTTAGATAAGATGAAAGTAAGATTCTATCGTTGGTACAATGCTGTTTTGACAGCCCTGCTGTCGATGTTGGGGTATGGGTGCTCTTCTGATGAGCCAATGGATATGTATGGTACGCCTGTGCCTGAATATGGTGCTCCTCATGCTGACTATATCGTGAAGGGTCTGGTGACAGATGAAGCAAACACGCCCATTCAGGGCATCAAGGCCTCTGTGAAGGCTTATTTCTCAGATGCAGACGGAAAGGTCTACGTAGACCCTATTGACTCTATTTTAACGGACGCATCGGGTGATTACCAATTAAAGCACAGAGATGCACCAGAGCGTTCGAAATTAATCTTCGAGGATATTGATGGTGCAGCCAATGGCGGTGAGTTTCTCAGTGATACACTCGATATTAATGAAGAGGACTTCAATCAGGCCGTTAAGGTAAAAGACGGCGATGGGAAATGGTATCGTGGCGTTTTTGAAGTCACCAAGAATGTCAAACTGAAAATGAAATAATGAAAGTCACACCTCTGACCCTGAAGAAAAAACTTGCCCTCGAACTTTGGCGGCAGCAGGAGAACATCGTTCGAAAGGAACATCCCCTAAAACAATTGTTCTGGGAGTGTACCCTGCGCTGCGACCTGAAATGCCGGCACTGTGGCAGCGACTGTAAGATGCAGTCGGAGAGCAAGGATATGCCGAAAGAGGACTTCCTCCGTGTCCTTGATGGTATCGCTGCCAAAACCGATCCCCACAAGGTGTTCGTTATCGTTTCTGGCGGTGAACCCCTGATGCGTCGCGATATTGAGGAATGTGGGAGGGCTATCTATGAGAAGGGGTTCCCTTGGGGGATGGTGACAAATGCCCTGCATCTGACACCCCAGCGCTGGCAAGGACTCCTGCGAGCAGGCATCCACTCGATGGCTATCAGCCTCGATGGCTTAGAACCAGAACACAATTGGATGCGAGGCAACGACCAGAGTTTCCAGATGGTGAGTCAGGCGATAGATATGTTGGTCGCTACAGAAGGTTTCCTCTTCGACATCGTCACCTGTGTGAATCGTCGCAACTACTCAAAACTGAACGATATCAAGGAGTTCCTGATAGGCAAAGGTGTGAAGCGTTGGCGACTCTTTACGGTCTTTCCCGTTGGTCGTGCAGCCCTCGATCCTGATATGCGGCTCACCAACGAGGAGTTCCGAGGAGTCTTCGATTATATTAAGAAGGTACGTGAAGAGGGCCGTATTCGGGCTGATTATGGTTGCGAGGGTTTCCTTGGTAATTACGAAGGCGAGGTGCGCAGCCGATTATTTTCCTGTCAGGCGGGCGTGACGGTGGGTTCTGTGATGGCGGATGGCTCTATTGCTGCCTGTGCTAGCATCCGTGCCGATTATAACCAAGGTAACATTTACGAAGACGACTTTATGGAAGTGTGGGAGAACCGTTATCATCCCTATCGCAACCGCGAGTGGATGAAAAAGGACGAATGCGCCACATGTAAGTATTTCCGCTACTGTCAAGGCAACGGTATGCATCTGCGCGATGGTAATGGTAAACTCTTGCTTTGCCACTTGCGTCGCCTGCAAGAAACCTAATAAATTTTCTTAGGCAGGAATAAAAAAAGATCCTTTTCAACTTAATATTTCTTCGATTTCTGCGTATTATAGATGTATGATACGCTCAGAATTCGAACATATCGCTGCGCAGTTGCGCCAGAGAGTGCTGAAAGTCGGACTTGACTTCTTCGGCAACAAAGAGGATGCAGAAGATGCTGCTCAGGAGACGATGGTGCAACTTTGGCGCTATCTGGAGCACATCGATGCTGGGCGTAATGTCGAAGCTCTGGCCGTCAGAGTGGCAAAGAACTGTTGCGTCAATATGTATCGCAGACAACAGCGAAAAGCAGATGTGGTCAATATCGACCAGCAAAGAGTCAAGCAGCAGGAATCCAGCAACTCACCACAAGAACAGTTAGAGGCAAAGGACACACAACGGATGCTTTCAGAAGCACTCGACCTGCTGAAGCCTCGAGAACGCCAACTCTTCGAGATGCGCCAAATAGAAAGTCTCTCGGTAGAGGAAGTCTCTGAGCAGACGGGCATTCCCAAACCCTCTGTCATAGCTATGGTCTCAGCAGCACGAAAGAAAGTATTCACAGAATTAACAAGGAGGATGAAGCAATGACGAACAAAGACATACAGAAACTAATTGATAACTATCTCGCAGGCGAGACCTCGCCAGCAGAAGAGCGCCAGCTGGCGCTAGAACTGCAGCAGCATCAGGATATCCCTGATGACTGGCAGGTCGTTCGCATGATGCTCGGCGAACTCACTCTTGGTGAGGCTGAATACGATGCCATCATGGCCCAGCGCCATCACAAACCCTCTGCCGTGATCATCGTCCTGCGTATCATCTCGTCGGTAGCCGCCATCTATCTGATAGGTCTTTTCTTCTGGCTTCAACAGGAGCCGGTAGCCAAGGTGGAAACTGCATATAATAATAAGGTGGAGAAACAACAGCCTGCCCCACAGCCGGCATACTGCACAGAAGGAACACCCCGGGAAATCCTGATGTGCTATCTGGAACACAGGGAGGCACAACCCGATACTTACAAACAATTAAAACGAATGAGCAATGAAAACAAATAGATTTTTGTTAGGTCTGATAGCCACAGTGCTGTTGACCTCATGTAATGCAGACGAATCCAGCATGCTGACCATCATCAACGAGGATGGCACTTGTAGTCGGGAAATCTCATTCCATCCCTCTCCCCAAGGTGTTATGGCCAAGGCAGACGAACCCATTGAAGACCAATGTCTCCACTTTGGGACAGACTGGAAACGTACTTGGTCTGTCGTAGGTGAGGATTCACTGAACCATGCAGTACCGATGAGCCGAGAGCAGTGGGACAGTCTGCAACGCGCCTATCCCAAGCAAAACGTCGCCAGCAAAATCCTGCTGCATTGCAAACGCGATTATCAGTCAGTCGGCGAGATGAGCGACTCATTAACGCATTTGATCGAAAAACTGTTTAACGCAAAGAGTACGTTGGAGAAGCATTTCAAGTGGTTCTATACGGACTATGTCTTCGAAGAGACTTTTTCCCTGCTTGACTCCAAACAGTATTTCCCCATTCCCATTGAGGAATATCTCAGTGCCGATACGGCGTCCTATTGGTATACGGGACTGCCTGACCTGACGAAGGGTCTCACTGGGGCAGAACAGAAAGAGATGCTCGACGGTATTGAGACGAAAGTCAGCCAGTGGCTCAATGCCAATGCCTTCGCCTACGTCTACGACTATATTGGTCAGGTCTATTATAAGGAGTTGAAGAATCCTCCCGTCAGCCAAGAGCAGTTCTTGGCTCTGAGGGACACCCTCGTCAAACTGCCTGCCGTCCAGAATATGTCATTGGAGAAAATGGGCGAGCAGATCAGCGGCATCCTGCGGGACTACTATCATTCGGATATGTATTCGAATCTGTCACTCTTTCATGACAATGAAAAACTGGAATGGGTGATGAACCAAAAGTATCGCGGATATAAACTCCTGACCACGATGATGGCGTTCCATTACAACCTTGTGATGCCAGGTAAGGTACTCGATAGCGGCATAGGTACTGCTGAGGGCCATGTGATTCACTATAAGTTCTCTGCCGAGCGGCTGATTCCCCACGACTACGTCATCACCGCCACTTCGCGCGTGACTAACATCTGGGCCTTCGTTGTGACGTTCTTCGTCATCGCTATTGCCGTCAGTAGTTTCTTCTATCGCAAGAAGAACAAATAAGACTTAAAGTGGTTATTGGATAGAATCCGTCATTTCAGCATTGGGAGCAGCCGTAGAAAGCGAGTCTGCTCCCTCAAGCGTGGCTTGAAGGCTGGTGCTGACGCTGTCTGCATAGGCACCATCCTGGTATTCTCTGGGAACAGGTCCATAACAGGCTGAGAATACGAATGCCGCAGAGCCAAAGCCCAAGATGCTCAGAAGTTGTCTGAAGAAACGGCTATTGAAAAACTTCTTTTTCATCTCTTTCCGATTTTTCGGCAAAGATAGGAAAAATCTCCCGTTCCACCAAAAATCAACGCTTAAAGATGCTTAATTCGGTTAAATAATCTTAAATCAACACATAATTATTAATTATCAATTATCAATTATCAATTATCTTCGTACCTTTGCAGTCCGATTTAGGGGAGAGACTTAGAATCCCCGTGAAATGTTGTGTGAATAGCGGCGTCTTTGGCCGGGCGTAGCGGTTCGGGAATCAGCGTTTCTTACGTTCGTTAGACTTGCAGCCGGGAGTTAGACCTCGGATGTGGGTTTATGTGCGTACATT
>JAEEGK010009347.1_pt1 | contig 22910 bp, 20 predicted proteins | sample 8958771 | NCBI WGS metagenome assembly JAEEGK01 (sample SAMN16246547, study PRJNA631951) | gut metagenome | biome: gut microbiome; feature: rumen; material: SC-attached | host: Bos | place: Iran: Karaj | collected 2018-10 | reverse complement strand
TACCCTCATAATGGTCGCGCATGCACTCCATTACCTCCTTAATGGTGACCTTACGAGGAGCTTTAATCCAAAGCGGCATACGCTCACAATTATCAAGCGGCTCCTTGCCCATCACGAACGGTAGGTATCTATCGAACGACTTGTCGAAATGACGAAAAAACGACCACACACGGGCCTCACAATAGCGACGGCCGCCAAAATCGGGCTTCGCATAAGCATCGTTAAAACTGAAGTCTACGTCTTTTCCATCGAACCACCCCATCTTGCGAGCGTATTTCACCACATTCTTCGAGAAAAGCACATTTTGTTTATCCTTCATGTTAAAAGTGGTAATACGACTTTGATTGGCATGGGCACAAATGGCATCGTCTGGAATGCGGATGGCCACCCATACGGTACGCTCCTTCGAAACTTTGCGGTCGCTGGCGCAACCCATCATCTCCATAATCCATGCCTCGTTGGGGTCGCAGACGGTAAACGTCTCGCCCTCAGAGCAGTATCCGTATTGTTCGACAAGGGTTGTCATCACCTGAATGGCCTCACGCGCAGTCTTAGAGCGTTGTAGAGCGATATAAATGAGCGAGCCGTAGTCGATAATGCCAGTTGTGTCGACCATTTCCTCGCGTCCTCCGAATGTTGTCTCACCAATAGTCACCTGAAACTCGTTAATATTGCCTATCACATTGTATGTCTCAGGAGCCTCGGCAATCTCGCCTAGATATTTATTCGTGTCCCAATCGTAAACTGGGCGCATGGTGCCGGGGGAATGCTTGGCAGCTGGGAAATGATAAAGCCCCGTAAACATGCCATACGAGTCAGCATTATAGGTACAGATGACCGAGCCATCGGCCGAGGCGTTCTTACCGATAATAAAATTAGTACATGCGCTGGCACAGGCAGAGGCTAGCAACATGACTGCTAAAAGGATTTTTCTCATAGTGTTACTATTCTTTATTAGGTTTTCTATAGTGTTCTATAGCATCCATTGTTTTGATTGCTTCTATTTCTATAAGTTTTCGCGCCTTGATAACTTTGATATTAGTATTTAATCAACGTTTCAATCGTTTTCTTGTTATTTCGATTGTCTACGGCTACAAACCTCAGCTTATGTGTCTGGCCGGTTTTCCGGATAGGAGACTCACTTAGGCGGCAACGCAACAACTGACTCTTACCAACTGGTTCAAAGAGGACAAAATGGTCGTCGACAAATGCCTGAAACGAATTGACGCCACTTTTCTGGTCAGTTACTCCGGCGGTGATGGTCTCTCCCGAGCAGGCAAGGCTCACGCGCGGCGGCTCATTGTCATAGTCAAGCTCGTAGTCATATCCTAGATCGCGAATAGTAGCTGTCACCCAACCATCTTTGTAGACGCCTCCTAGGTATTTCTTAGTCCCCAGGAGACAGACGACATAGAGCTTTTCAGGGTTTTGTACTTTAAGCCTGCATTTCAACGAGATAGTCGCACCCGTAAACAACGGGTAGCTAGCGCCATAGAACCTGTAGATGTTGGAATATGTCCCACCTCGCACATACGGCTGAAGTTCTACATGGTCGGGTAGCTGGCGACGTGGAATACGCAGATGCATGCCGGGAAGATTATAATAGCTCACCCTATCCCAGCGCATCAGACGCACCGTGTTCACCGTTTTTTTCAAGGGAAGTGCCTGTTTGCGGCCCCTGACGGTAAAAGAGTACTCGCTGGTGTTATTAGCAAAATCGCTGATGGTGTAGACCAGCTGATAATCACGCTCCTCATTGAAGTCAATAATTCCGCGATTCTCATCGGTATGAAGTACGGGCAGATAATTGCCAGGCTCGACAAACGACTTCATGTACCATACGTTGGATCTTTGCTTATGCCAATAGTCGCCCCACGAATTCACAAGTCGGTTCATCATCACGGGCACTCTATTCATATCGCTCCAGAAAACCTCACGGCCATCAACCTTCAGTTGGGTGTAACGAATGCCGTAATGGTTGTACGTGGCCTCCATGTAGTCGTTGGCCCAAATGGCAAAGCCCACCTTACCCCAAGCGTAAAACTCGCGCTGAAGATGGTGGCTGGAGAAACTGAAATTCTGCTTGTTGGAACCACCGTTGAAAAGTCCCTCACCTTGGACGGGATAAGCCATGAACCCATGAGCCTGAGGCGGCATCTTGTCGTCGACGAAATCCCTCAGATAATCGAGTGGATCAAGCATGTCCCATGTCTTGGTATCATGGACCTCCAAGTGTAGATGAGGAGCTTGAGATGAGCCGGTATTACCACTAGTGGCGATAACCTGTCCCATAGCCACAGGGCACTCAGTAGGTTTGAGATTCACATCAACAGAAGAACACTGATGCTTGTATTGCCAACGCCTTACGGCCGCTGTAATTTGAGGCGAGAAACGCTTCAGATGACAATAGACACTTGTATATCCGCCAGGATGCTGAACGTAGATGGCATTGCCAAAACCATAAAGTCCAACAGTAACGCGCGACACGTAACCGTCGGCTATCGAGAGAATAGCCTTCCCCTCTACTCCACCCGTCTTCACATCTATTCCGCCATGGAAATGATGAGGACGCGGCTCGCCAAAATTACCGGCAAGCGTAACGTCATAAGCAACCGGCGGGGTAAACTGGAGTGCTGCTGCTAATAGAAGAGTACTTAGCATGCCTTGAAACTTGGAATGCTGCCAATAAAGCCGCCTAGCATGCCTTGAAACTCATATCAAGTCCCATGACCGAATGGGTAAGGGCGCCGACGGAAACATAGTCAACACCGCACTCCGCATAATCGCGAATGGTGTCGAGCGTGATTCCACCACTTGATTCAGTCTCATACTTACCTGCTATCATCTCAACCGCCTTGCGGGTGTTCTCAACCGAGAAGTTGTCAAGCATGATGCGGTCAACACTGCCAACCTCCATTACCTGGCGGATCTCATCGAACGACCGTACCTCAATCTCAATCTTCAGGTTGAGGTTTTTCTCCTTGAGATAAGTATGGCAGCGGTTGATGGCATTAGCTATTCCACCCGAAAAATCGACGTGATTGTCCTTGAGCAGAATCATGTCAAACAAGCCGATACGATGGTTTACACCGCCTCCGATCTTGACAGCCTGCTTCTCGAGCATACGCATGCCGGGGGTTGTCTTACGGGTATCAAGCACATGGGTATGAGTACCTTTCAGCCTCTCCACATAACGGTTGGTCATGGTGGCAATACCACTCATACGTTGCATAATGTTGAGCATCAGGCGCTCCGTCTGAAGCAATGAGCGGATACGGCCACGAACTATCATGGCGATATCGCCCTTTTTCACTTTCGAGCCGTCACCCATGAGCACTTCCACTTGCATATCGGAATCAAAACGCGCGAACACTTTCTTGGCAACCTCAACACCGGCCAAAATGCCGTCTTCCTTGATTAGCAGATGGCTTTGCCCCATCGCATCCTCAGGTATGCAACAAAGTGTAGTATGGTCACCGTCGCCGATATCCTCGGCAAACGAGAGGTCTATCAAGCGATCCTCTAATTCGTCTACTGATAACATAAGCTTTCTAGAGTATTACTGTAGTTGTTAGAATGTATATCCAAAGCCGATTCTGAAGCCTACGCTGGAATAGTCCTTATGGCTCTTGAACGACTGCTGGTAATAGATAGCGGGCTCGATGGTTACATGCCCGTCAATGAAGAATGCATAACCCACTTCCACACCTGGCATCAGGTCGTTGTAGTTGTGATTGTTATGCAGATACTTCGCGTTTACGCCTAAATAGATTCCATTTTGCTCAATATAGTAGCGCATGCCAGCACCCAAAAGGAAATCATTGGTTTTGGCAATTCCATTACGTTGGTATTCAAAATCGCCCAACACCATGAAATCGTCAAACAGGAAATAACCCAACTGGGCACCAATACCCCCACTAAATTTTTTGGCTCCGCTGTAACTGAAGTCAAGGCCGGTCAGATTGGCTCCGACATACGACTTACCTTCCTCGAACTGGGCAAAGCCCGACACTGCCATCATGGCAGAAATCACCATTAATGCGAATCGCTTTTTCATAATTCTATATTATTTGTTATAATTACATCTGTTTGATAAAAACTTTCTTTCAGAGCTATTACTTCCTTGCTCTAACTTCCTTTTGGTACCACGAGCAAAACCATGCTATAGAGATGATCAGGGATGCACCGCCCACACCATAGCCAACCATCATGTCGAAACCGAACGCATTCTTCGAAATCATCAGGAACGAGGAACATACCACGGTCATGAAGACGGCAGGGATGAACGTAATCCAATAAGGTTTCCTCTCGCGCACCAGATAGACGGTTATAGCCCAGAGCATGAACACGGCCAGGGTTTGGTTGGCCCATCCGAAATAACTCCAAATCACATTAAAGCCGTCGGGGTTGGAAATATTGTAGAACAATAGCAGCATGGTAGCGCCGAACAAAGGAATGCAAATCCAAATACGCTTCATGATGCTCCGCTGCTCAAGATGAATAAACTCTGCGATGATAAGACGGGCTGAGCGCAAAGCAGTGTCGCCACTTGTAATAGGAGCAGCAACCACTCCCAAAAGGGCAAGAATGCCCCCAAACGTGCCAAGCCAACCCTGGCAGACTCCAGTCACGACCTCAGGGGCCTGCAAAGTTACTGGCAAGCCCAATTCACCCGCTGCTCCGCCATAGAAGAAAAACATTGAAACGGTTGCCCAGATGAGGGCAACAAGGCCCTCGGTTATCATAGCACCGTAGAACATCGGGCGGCCCATCTTCTCGCTCTTCACGCAACGGGCCATAAGGGGAGTCTGAGTGGCGTGGAAACCACTAATGGCCCCACACGCAATCGTGATGAACAAAGCCGGGAAAATGGGAGAATTATACCCTTCGCCATAGATTCCGTCTGTCAGCTCAGGCAACGTAGGCCACTTGACGAACAAAACAACCATGAGCGCTACAGCCATGAAAAGCATGGAGATAGCAAACAACGGGTATATTTTGCCGATAATTTTGTCTATCGGTAACATGGTGGCTATGATATAATAAACGAAGATGATGCCGCACCAGATATACACCCATGTCAATCCGTCACTACACATCTTTCCCATAATCAATGCCGGGCTATATACAAACACGGCACCTACCATCATAAGCAAGAAGACAGAGAACACAAGCATCACTTTCTTAGTAGTCTGCCCTAGGTAATGACCGATAATCTCAGGCTGGCCAGCTCCGCCGTTCCTCATCGATAACATACCGCTCAAATAATCGTGTACGGCTCCTGCGAAAATACATCCCAGAACAATCCACAAATATGCGGCAGGGCCGAACTTAGCGCCCATAATAGCACCGAAAATAGGACCTGTACCTGCAATATTCAGGAATTGTATCATAAAGATTTTCCACCCGGGAAGGATAATAAAATCAACTCCATCGGCCTTAGCCACTGCCGGAGTAAGACGATCATCAGGTCCGAAAACACGCTCCACAAACTTGCCATACAAAATATAGCCGACAATTAGAGCGACAAGACTAATCAAAAAAGTAATCATTTTACTGAATTGTTTCTAAAACTTCAGTGCAAATATAGCGAATTTATTTGAAATAAGGAAAAATATCAGTAACTTTGCGCACAATTAAATGAAAAAATATGAAAAGATATATATTCTTTATCTATATATTATTCCTGACCATCGCCGTTAAGGCGCAAACAGCGACTCCTAAGTATGAGATCCGTGCCGTGTGGCTCACCACAATTGGAGGATTGGATTGGCCACGCACATATGCAAATAATAGCGTTACCATTGAGCGCCAGAAACAAGAGTTGCGCACGATTCTGGACCAGCTGAAGCGGGCTAATGTGAACACTATTCTCCTTCAGACTCGCGTACGCGCCACGACCATTTATCCTTCAATGTATGAGCCATGGGACGGCTGTCTGTCGGGGAAACCTGGAACTTCGCCCGGTTACGATGCGCTCCAGTTTGCCATCGACGAATGCCATAAACGTGGCATGGAACTTCACGCATGGGTGGTCACCATCCCTGTTGGAAAGTGGAACACGCTGGGATGCACACTACTACGGAAGAAATTCCCGAAACTTATCCTAAAGATTGGCGAGGAGGGTTACATGAACCCCGAGTCGGCTCAAACAGGCGACTATTTGGCGACTATATGCGGTGAAATTACCCGCAACTACGATGTTGATGGCATTCACCTTGATTACATCCGCTACCCGGAGACGTGGAAGAAAAAAACAAACAAACCGGCAGGACGCTCTAATATTACCCGCATAGTAAGTGCCATTAACCACACGGTGAAGTCGGTCAAGCCATGGGTCAAACTGAGTTGCTCTCCCGTCGGAAAATATGACGACCTGACGAGATACATGAGCCGCGGATGGAATGCCAATACCACAGTGTGCCAAGATGCGCAAGGCTGGTTGCGTGACGGACTGATGGACGCACTCTTTCCTATGATGTATTTCAGGGACAACAACTTCTTTCCATTCGCCATCGACTGGGCGGAATGTAGTTACGGAAAGATTATTGCACCGGGATTAGCTGTCTATATGCTCCATCCACGAGAGCAGAACTGGCCTTTAGAAGTAATCACGAGCGAGCTCAACGTGCTTCGCCAGTACAAAATGGGACACACCTACTTCCGCTCTAAGTTCTTTACAGACAATGTAAAAGGGGTATACCAATATGTCGCCAACCAGTTCGACCGCTATCCTGCCCTTGTTCCGCCGATGACATGGGTGAGCAAGACAATTCCTGCTAAACCTGTTTGCCTGAATATTAGAGATAACCGTATCTCATGGCATCAACCGCTCAACAAGCCAAACGCATCTGGCAACACCTTATTATATAATATATATACCAGCCGGCAGTATCCCGTTGACATCAATGACGCGCGCAACCTTACAGTCATGCGCTACCAAGAAACAACAATAGAAATACCAAAACTTGCTGACAAAGGCCTTTTTGTAGCAGTCACCTCTATCGACCGTTATGGAAATGAAAGCCAACCTTTGCAAATGGAGAGTGGTAAGCAGAACGTTATTTCAAAGCGCTTGTTGAAAAACGACGGTCGGAAAGTTCAGCTACCGGAGAAAGGAAAAACCCTTGACGCGGATTATATCGTCATTGAGAGTTTGGCAGGCAATATCGTTGCTACAAAAGCCTATCGTGAGACGTTTGTTGATATTCGCGACATTCAAAACGGCGTATATACGGTCAGAACCGTTGGGCGAAAAGATATCTCGCACCGATTAGGAACAATGATCATAAAGCGTTGAATTATTCCAACAAATGTAAATTTATGGCATAGGGCAAACGTTTACGTTAATTTTTGTGTTAAGGTTTGCAAAAAAAAATCACTGTGTACCCACACACGGTGATTTAATAAAATTAATCAACAAAATGATTTGGTAGTTAAAAAAAATTGCCTTATCTTTGCAGCAGTTATCCTGAAAACAATCTTTTTACCTTAAAAAAAACTAATACCTATTGAAGATATAGAGCGATTACCTGTGAAGGCGATCGCTTTATTGTTTAAAAAATATTCCATAAATTCTTTGTCAATTCAAGAAAAAGTAGTAACTTTGCGCCCGATTTAGTCCGTTCGGGCTCAAACAAGTATGCGCACGATGCGCGTCGCCTGACGGAAAAACCCGTTTTACAATCAAAATAATTAATGTACGCAATTGTAGAAATTAACGGTCAGCAGTTCAAAGTAGAGCAGGGACAGAAGCTCTTTGTCAACCGCATTAAGGATGCTGAGGCTGGCAAGACTGTTGAATTTGAGAAGGTGCTGCTCGTCGATGCCGACGGCGCAGTAACAGTAGGTGCACCAACCGTAGAGGGTGCAAAAGTAGTGTGTGAGGTAGTGAACCCGCTTGTTAAGGGTGAGAAGGTTATCGTGTTTAAGATGAAGCGCCGCAAGGATTCTCGCAAGAAGAACGGCCACCGCCAGCAGTTCACTCAGGTTGAAGTTAAATCAGTAATCGCTTAAAGAAGGAGGACTAGAAATGGCTCATAAAAAAGGTGTCGGTAGTTCTAAGAACGGACGCGAATCAGCAGCTCAGCGACTTGGTATTAAGATTTTCGGCGGTCAAAAGTGTGTTGCAGGTAACATTATCGTTCGCCAGCGTGGCACAAAGCACAATCCCGGTAACAACGTTGCCATCGGTAAGGATGATACGCTATATGCTCTTGTTGACGGTACTGTTGAGTTCCACAAGGGTCGCCACGACAAGAGTGTTGTTAACGTAATACCCGAAGTTGAAGCTTAAATAATTTTAGCAAACTTATTCCAAACAAACAACAAGAATCCCATTTCTCTAAGGAGATTTGGGATTTTTGCCTTTTTATATAGTATCATATCAAATTATTTTTGTACTTTTGCATCCGATTGTGTTGAAGATATCCATCTAAAACACAAGATTAAGATGGAAAATATTCAATTAAAACATAAGTAATATGCTTACACTTAAACTCATCAGTGAGGAAACTGAACGTGTGATCCAAGGTTTGGAGAAGAAGCACTTCAAAGGTGCTCGCGAAGCTATTGAAAATGTCATTGCAGTGGACAAGCACCGCCGCGAGACACAACAGACACTTGACTTTAACCTTTCTGAAGCCAAGAAAATGGCTGCACAGATAGGCATGCTCATGAAGCAGGGCAAGAAAGATGAGGCCGAAAAGATAAAAGTCTCTGTTGCCGAGATCAAAGAGAGCAACAAACGGCTCGAGGCAGAAAAATCAAAGACTGAGGAAGAACTAACCACCTTACTCTGCCAGATTCCAAATATTCCTTACGACGAGGTACCCGAGGGAGCAGCTGCCGAGGACAACCATGTGGTGAAGAGCAATTTGAAAAAGTGCGTAGAGAGCGATACTGTAGGTAATTGGGACGTTAACCCTTCAATTGGAATTGACAATCCCCTCCCCCATTGGGAACTTGCCAAGAAATATAACCTGATTGACTTTGACTTGGGCGTCAAGATTACAGGCGCAGGATTCCCCGTATACATCGGCAAAGGCGCTCGTTTGCAACGGGCCTTAATCAACTTCTTCCTTGATGAGGCACGCAAGAGTGGCTACACTGAGATTATGCCTCCAACTGTAGTGAATGCCGCTTCCGGCTATGGTACTGGTCAACTTCCTGACAAAGAAGGCCAAATGTACCATTGCGAGATTGACGACCTGTACCTGATTCCTACGGCAGAGGTGCCTGTAACAAATATCTACCGCGACGTAATTCTCGACGAAAAAGAACTGCCAGTCAAGAACTGCGCTTACACCGAGTGTTTCCGTCGAGAAGCTGGGTCTTATGGAAAAGACGTACGCGGCCTTAACCGTCTGCATGAGTTCTCGAAGGTTGAGATTGTGCGTATCGACAAACCTGAGCATTCGAAAGAGAGTCATCGCGAGATGCTGGAGCACGTGGAAGGGTTGTTGAAGAAACTTGAGTTACCCTACCGCATACTTTTGCTTTGTGGTGGCGACCAATCTTTCACATCTTCTATCTGCTACGACTTCGAAGTCTACTCCGAAGCTCAGAAACGCTGGCTGGAAGTGTCATCCGTAAGCAATTTCGACAATTATCAGGCAAACCGTCTGAAATGCCGTTATCGCAATGCAGAGACCAAGAAAACCGAGCTATGTCACACGCTGAATGGTTCAGCTTTGGCACTTCCCCGTATCGTGGCAGCATTGCTTGAGAACAACCAGACAGAGGATGGGATTCGTATTCCAAAAGCCCTGGTTCCTTATTGCGGTTTCGATATGATTGACAACGAATAACAAAAACAAAACATACCACTAAACATGAACCAAATTATTCGCAAGGAGCAATTCTCAGAAAAAGTGTTCCTATTTGAGATAGAAGCTCCGCTAATAGCCAAGAGCCGCAAGGCAGGCAACTTTGTTATCGTGAGAGTTGACAAGAAAGGTGAGCGCATGCCCCTCACAATTGCCGGCGCTAATATTGCAAAAGGTACGATCACATTAGTAGTACAACAGGTTGGTTTGTCTTCCAAAAAACTATGTATGCTGAACGAGGGCGACTATGTTGCTGACATTGTAGGTCCACTGGGCAACCCCACTCACATCGAGAATTACGGAACCGTGGTTTGTGCTGGTGGCGGACTTGGTGTTGCGCCAATGCTTCCTATTATTCAAGCATTAAAGGCTGCCGGAAATCGTGTACTTTCTGTAATGGCCGGCCGTACCAAAGATCTCATCATCCTTGAGGAAAAGGTACGTGAATCAAGCAACGAGGTAATTATCATGACTGATGACGGTTCTTATGGCGAAAAAGGCGTTGTTACTGTTGGTATTGAGAAATTTATCGAGCAGGAGCATGTAGACAAGGTATTCGCTATCGGACCTCCTATCATGATGAAATTCTCGAATCTAACGGCCCAGAAACACAACATTCCTTGCGAAGTTAGTTTGAACACCATTATGGTCGACGGTACAGGAATGTGTGGAGCGTGCCGACTGACCATCGGAGGAAAGACCAAGTTCGTCTGTATTGACGGCCCTGAGTTTGATGGTGCTCTCGTAGACTGGGATGAGATGTTCAAACGCATGGGGACCTTCAAACGTGCTGAGCAGGAAGAATTAGAGCATTTTGAAGAGCATTTAGATAACAATACAAGAGCAGGAGAAACCGAAATAATCGAGAAATCTGAAATTTCCGAAAACCAAGAAGCCTCCGATTCTCCCATTGAGTTGCTTACCGACCGAAATGCCGAGTGGCGCAACGAGTTACGCAAGAGCATGAAACCCAAAGAGCGCATGGCTATCGAACGAGTACAGATGCCTGAATTAGACCCTGTATACCGCTCTACCACACGCACAGAGGAAGTAAATATCGGCTTAAGCAAGGAGATGGCCATGAAAGAAGCTAAGCGCTGTCTTGATTGCGCTAAGCCTACATGCATCGAAGGCTGCCCTGTGAACATCGATATACCATCATTTATCAAGAACATTGAACGTGGCCAGTTCCTTGCTGCTGCTAAGGTTCTTAAGAACACCTCTTCCCTTCCTGCTGTTTGTGGACGCGTCTGCCCGCAAGAGAAACAATGTGAGAGCCGTTGCATCCATTTGAAGATGAACGAGCCAGCTGTAGCTATTGGATATCTGGAGCGTTTTGCTGCCGACTACGAGCGCGAGAGCGGAAACATGTCATTGCCCGAGATAGCACCTGCCAATGGAATAAAGATTGCTGTTGTAGGATCTGGTCCTTCAGGTCTTTCTTTTGCTGGTGATATGGTGAAAAAAGGCTACGATGTATATGTTTTCGAAGCCTTGCACGAAATCGGCGGTGTCCTGAAGTACGGTATTCCCGAGTTCCGTCTCCCCAATGCCATTGTTGATGTCGAGATTGATAATCTCAGCAAGATGGGTGTTCATTTTCAGACAGATGTGATTGTGGGCAAAACCATATCTGTTGATGATTTGGAAGCTCAGGGATTCAAGGGTATCTTTGTTGGCTCGGGTGCTGGTCTGCCTAACTTCATGAATATTCCAGGTGAAAATAGTATCAACATCATGTCGTCTAACGAGTATCTTACTCGCGTGAATCTGATGGATGCCGCAAACCCGACTACCGACACTCCTATTAACCTTGGCAAGAATGTGCTCGTCGTGGGAGGTGGAAACACTGCTATGGACTCGTGTCGTACAGCCAAACGCCTAGGAGGAAACGTAACATTGGTTTACCGCCGCTCAGAGGCAGAAATGCCGGCTCGACTAGAGGAAGTAAAGCATGCAAAAGAAGAAGGTATCAACTTTCTCACTTTGCATAACCCTATCGAGTATAAGGCTGACGAGAACGGAGCCGTTTGCAAGGCTATTTTACAGGTTATGCAATTAGGCGAGCCCGACGCAAGTGGTAGACGCTCTCCTATTCCAGTAGAGGGTCAGACCGTTGAGTTAGATGTTGACCAGGTGATTGTCGCCGTCGGCGTCAGCCCTAACCCCCTTGTTCCTAAGAGCATTATGGGCCTTGAGCTTGGTCGTAAGAACACAATCGTCGTGAACGAGGGCATGCAATCAAGCCGTCCAGAGATTTATGCAGGTGGCGACATTGTTCGTGGCGGAGCAACTGTAATCCTTGCCATGGGTGACGGCCGTCGTGCAGCTGCTAGCATGGATGCTCAAATACAAAATCAGATTCAATGAACGGATTGTATACTATTATTTTGCTCGTACTTAGCAATGTCTTTATGACATTTGCCTGGTACGGGCATTTGAAATTACAGGAGACAGGCACTTCCAGCAACTGGCCGCTCTTCGGTGTTATTGTTTTTTCGTGGATGATAGCCTTCTTTGAGTATTGTTGCCAAGTTCCTGCTAATCGTCTTGGCTTTATCGGTAATGGAGGACCTTTCACGTTGGTTCAGCTGAAAGTAGTTCAGGAGAGCATCTCACTAGCCGTATTTGCCGTTGTGGCTAACATTCTTTTCCAAGGCCAGAACCTTCATTGGAATCACATCCTTGCTTTTCTACTAATTATCTGTGCTGTATATCTTGTATTTATGAAATAATGCAGATAAGTGAAGAAGATAGACTTGAACGAAGAATTGTAAGTCGTTTTCGCAAAGCCATTTCCGACTTTCACCTAGTAGACGATGGTGACCGTGTTCTAGTAGCTCTTTCAGGTGGAAAAGACTCTCTTTGCCTGCTTGACCTATTAGCGCGCCAGTCACAAGTTTACCGCCCCAAGTTCTATGTTGAGGCCGTTCACGTGCGTATGGAGAACATCCAATACGAGAGCGACACCACATACCTTGAAGATTTCTGCCATCAGCGAGGGGTAAAACTACATATCCTCACAACCCGATTCGAGACTGATGGCCATAGCATCAACAATGGAGGTCAAACGGAATCCACTCTACAAGCCGACTATCGCCCGTCTACAAAATTAATTAGAAAGCAGAAGACGCCTTGTTTCCTCTGCTCATGGTACAGACGGAAGAAAATCTTAAATCTTGCCCAAGCAGAAGGATTCAACAAAATTGCGCTCGGACATCATCAGGACGATATTATTCACACCACACTCATGAATCTGTTTTTTCAGGGCCGTTTCGAGGGAATGCCGGCAAACCTGCACATGAATAAAATGCCACTGACCATCATACGCCCATTGTGCCTTGAACATGAGTGTGACCTAAGAGCTTTTGCAAATTTACACAGATATCAGAAACAACACAAGAACTGTCCTCACGAACACAACACACACCGTGCAGATATAGCACACTTATACCAACAGGTAGAACATATGAATGCAGAGGCCCGGAACTCCATCTGGCATGCACTTCAGATAGCTGGAAAACTAATAGAGTATTAAAATGAATTAAATTGTCAATGACCTATTGACAATTATCAAAATAAAATTGTATATTTGTCTATTCAAATAGAATTAAATAGTTTGATACAACCAACATGCTTATGTGTCGAGTAAAAATATATTTCTTGAGCTTTATCCTAACCGTTTCCATACCAGCAATGGCTCAGAAAAGGAAAACGGCAGCAAAACCGAAACCTAAAGTGGTGACTCCCGCACCACTACAAAAGACTGCTGCCGACCTGCTTTATGAGAATATGCTTCCCAACACGCAACGTGTTTTCGTCATCGACAGCATCGTAGTTGACAAAAGCCAATTCCTATCATACATTCCTTTGCAACATGACAACGGAACGCTACAGGCATACAACGACTTTTTCGGTACTGAAGACCAAGATGGGCAATATGTATTCGTAAACGGATTTCGCGACAAGTGTTTCTATTCTGAATCAGACACTACAGGACATGTAAGTATTTACACTCGCGACAAGATTGCCGGCAAATGGTCTAAGCCACAATTGCTTGAGGGAATTGGCACATTCTCATTTGCTATGGCATTTCCCTTTATGATGTCCGACGGTACCACTTTCTATTTTGCCGCTAAGGGCAAAGAAAGCATCGGTGGATATGACATCTTTGTTACACGTTACGACGCAGAGAACGCACGCTACCTAAAGCCCGAGAACATTGGCCTTCCCTTTAACTCGAAAGCAGACGATTACATGTATGTGGAAGACGACATGAACAAACTGGCTTGGTTTGTTACATCGCGTAATCAGCCAGAGGGGAAAGTGTGTGTCTACACCATTGTGCCTTCGGAGAATCGCGTCAACTATGATATGAGCAATATTGACGACTCACGGCTAGAGCAACTGGCTGCAATCTCGCGTATTCGCGACACGTGGCCTTCTACAGCCAAGCGCAATCAAGCAATGAAACGTCTTAACGACCTGAAGAATGATGCCGGAGGAATTACAGATGAAAGTATTTACTTCCCTATCAACGACTATCTTGTTTATCGCTCACTCGGCGAGTTCCAGAGCATTGAAAGCAGAACCTTGTTTGAACGGTTACAAAGCCTTCAGACTGAGGTAAAAAAAGAAATCCATCATCTTGACCTCATTCGCAAAGAATACCGAAAGACGAGTGGAGACACTCATAAACGACTGGCAGAAGATATTATCGATTATGAGCGTATCATTGAGCGCCAGCAAAACGAAATAAAGGTTATCTCCAAGCAAATCAGAAACGTAGAGAATCAGGCAATTAACTAAAATCCATTGTATATGAAGAACAAGAAGTATTTCCCTGAGTCAGAACTCATCATCAACGCTGACGGATCATGTTTCCATCTGCACCTGCGTCCTGAACAATTAGCAGATAAAGTTATCCTCGTAGGAGACCCTGCACGTGTTAATACTGTAGCTGCACACTTTGACTCTATCGAATGTGAGGTCAGCAGCCGCGAGTTCCACACAATCACCGGTTTCTATAAAGGCAAGCGCATAACCTGCCAAAGTCACGGAATCGGATGCGACAACATCGACATCGTTTTAAATGAGCTCGATACACTTGCCAACATCGATTACGACACCCGACAGGAGCGCGAGGAACACCGCACATTAACTTTAGTACGTATCGGTACCTGTGGAGGTCTACAGCCTTTTACTCCTACAGGTTGTTTTGTAGCATCAGTCAAAAGTATCGGTTTTGACGGATTGCTTAACTACTATGCTGGTCGCAACGATGTTTGTGACCTGAAACTTGAGGAAGCATTCAAACAACACATGCAATGGAATCCTATTAAGGGAGCACCTTATGTTGCAGTGGCCAATACTGATCTGATGAATCAAATTGCAAAAGATGACATGGTACGCGGATATACAATCTCATGCGGAGGTTTTTACGGACCTCAAGGACGTGTGCTCCGTGCAGACATTGCCGATCCCAACCAAAACGAGAAGATTGAAACCTTTGAATACGAGGGTATGAAGGTGTGCAACTTTGAGATGGAATCTTCTGCCGTAGCAGGTTTAGCCTCGCTCCTTGGTCATCGAGCAATGACTTGTTGTATGGTCATTGCCAACCGCTACGCAAAGGAGATGAACACTGAGTATAAGAACTCTATCGACACACTCATCGAGAAAGTGCTTGACCGCATTTGATGAGTAATAAATGAAGTCTGGACAACAGGTACTCAATGCTCAAAAACGACACAATTTGTGCGCTCGCGACCGCTATAGGCGGAGCACTAGGAATCATCCGCATCTCAGGACCTAAATCCTTTGATGCGGTTAGTTCAATTTGCACATTGCATTGTGAAGATTGTGAGGCCAATACCATACACTTCACTCACATCACATCTGACAGTGGAGAAATCATCGATGAGGTTCTCGTTTCTATCTTCCGCACACCACATTCATACACGGGCGAGAACTCTATCGAAATATCTTGCCACGGCTCAGCCTATATCCTTAACAAGGTGCTCTCCATGCTCATAGCCAACGGCTGCCGTCAAGCTCAACCAGGCGAGTTCACTATGCGCGCTTATCTAAATGGCCGCATAGACCTATCACAGGCTGAGGCTGTTGCAGACCTTATTGCGTCCACCAACCAGGCTAATCATAAGCTAGCCATGAGTCAGTTGCGGGGACAATTCTCGTCAGAACTCTCCCTACTTAGGGAAAACCTGCTCAAGCTCACTTCCCTACTCGAGTTAGAACTCGATTTTTCCGACCATGAAGACCTCCAGTTTGCTAGCCGAAAAGAACTATTATATATTGCAAAAACAATTGACAAACGTGTCAGCGAACTAGCAGCATCTTTTAAAGCAGGGAATGCTATCAAGCAAGGCATTCCTGTTGCAATAGTGGGAAAAACAAACGTAGGTAAATCCACATTGCTTAACTACTTGCTTAAAGATGATCGTGCCATCGTCAGCAATATACACGGAACAACTCGTGACATAATTGAAGATGTTATTGACATTCAAGGTATTTCTTTTCGTTTTATCGATACAGCTGGTATCCGGCAGACTACTGATGCCATCGAACAATTAGGGATTAGACGTACCTATCAAGCCATCAGTAAGGCAAGAATTGTTCTTTGGCTAATTGACACACTTCCACCACAAGCAGAAATGGCGGAAATGGCAGAAAAAAGTAAAGATAAAGCTCTCATAATCGCATGGAATAAAATTGACAAAAGCAACAATTCTTACATGCAACTCGACGTTAGTGAGTCTTTATCAGTCCCCTATACTAAATTCCTAAGGATTTCCGCCAAATATGGCACAAATCTTGACCTTTTAGAGAACGCCATCTATCAAGCTGCCGATCTACCTAAATTCCATGAGAACAGTACCATCGTTACAAGCATCCGTCATTATGATGCTCTAGTGAAGGCACAAGAAAGCATCAGCCGCTTTATAGAAGGTCTAAACATGGGGCTTAGCGGTGACCTACTGGCAGAAGACCTACGTTTAACCCTAACCTACTTGGCAGAAATAACTGGTGGCCAAATCACCACAAACGAAATGCTTGGCAATATATTTAAACATTTCTGCGTGGGTAAGTAGGTCATAACTAATTGATTTACAGATAGATACAATGTTTTATTAAAGCTTTTTAACAACTATCTCCTGGCAGTTTGGTTTTAAGCTAATTACCTATATTTCAACTAATTAGCATTTTTGTTAATCGCTATATTATTACTTTTCGTGGCAAATTTCATGCGTAGTGATATGATAATATATGCAAATATCTGATACTCGTTTTAGGGATTGTTTACACATCATTTTTGCAGATTATATACTTTTCTTATCATACTGTTTTCGTTATATTATCATTCCGGCACTAAAGCTGGATTGATAATATGAACTACAATAAAAAGAAACACTACTACGATCCATACGATAGTTTGGACGTAGAATGGAAGGCAAAGATCACACGAAACATGCTTTCCGTAGGAGAAGCGGCTAGCCTTTCAGGATTCAGCCGCCAGTACATTAACAGACTCGTTGCGAATGGTAATATCAAAGCCAAGAAAAACAAGGAGGGTTACAATGCAGTCCTTTGGAAGGACTTTGTCAAGTGGTTTTCGGCACTCCCTGTAACTCCACACTCCCCTATCGGTTACGCAAGTTATTCTCTGAAAGAGCTGATGCGCTACACAGGTATGGGCAGATGCTGGGTACTAAAGTTTGCAACACGTAATTCTATCCCTTCATACTATGTTGGCAAGTATCGCCGTTTCTGTAAGTCGTCTTGTGAAGATGCATGGAAACACGAGTCTATAGCTCTGAAGCAATGGCTTACTATTGAAGAAGCGTCTGCCTTTTTCGATTTAGAAAGGTCTGTCATCTACGCTCTTGCAGCTCTGCATAGAACACGCGTCAGGAAACAGGAGAAGTGTTTGGTATATAACAAGGCAGATATTCTGTCTGTTATAAAGAAAGGAGGTGTGTTATGCCCAGAGTAACCCTGAAGTATAGGAACATTTCACATGGCTCCATGAAATCCATCTATTTGGAATTCAATCCGTCCATTCGTGACGTTAAAGGAAAACCTGTTAGGTATGAGTGTCTGAATCTGGAAATCTATACTCATCCAGAAACAGTGCAACAGGCAGAACAGAACAAGACCATAGAAGAGATCGCAGAAACAATACGCTGTAAAAGATACCTGCAACTTGTTCATAGAGACTATAGTTTTTTGGCAAAGGCCAAACTGGATGAGGACTTCCTGGAGTATTTCAGACAGAACGGTGACTGCCATGGTGCGAAATACCAAAGCAGCCGGTTGCATTTCGAGAGGTTTTGCAAAGGACAATGCAGATTCAAGGACATCAATTCCAGTCTATGCGAACGTTTCCGTCTGTACCTGCTCCATACTAACGGATTACACAAAAAATGCAAATTGTCAAGGAACTCTGCCAGTGGATACTTCAACTCATTTCTAGGCATTGTGCATCTTGCCTATAAGGATAACATTCTTACTAAAGACTATGCATCCTGTGTGAAAAAAATCACATGGGATCATGATATTCATAAAGAGTATCTTTCAAAAGAAGAGATTAAGCAACTGGCAAGCACGCCATACGAAGAGATTCCAGATGTGTATAGAGCTGGTATGTTCTCCATTTACACAGGATTGAGAAGAAGCGATATCCTTGCCCTCCGTTGGGACAACATATATCAGCCCCGTGGAAGGAAGGCATACCTGAAGTTCTGCATCAAGAAGACAGGAGTCAAGATACAATTGCCCCTGACTCTTGCCGCAATCAGGATATTAGGAACTCCAAAGTCTGGGGGAAAGGTGTTTCCTGAGTTGACAGAAAGCATTCTTATAACACACGTTGAACGATGGATCAGAAAGGCTAAAATCAACAAGCATATTACTTTTCACTGTTTCCGCCATACTTTTGCTATGCAGTTGCTGGATAAGGGCATTGACATATATACCATATCCGCACTTCTTGGTCACAAGCAGGTTTCAAGCACACAGAGTTATGCTAAGATTTCTTCGAAGAAAATGATGGAGGCAATAGTTAAGATCGAATAGTCTCAATTTGTATTATGTAAATTCGGCAACAAAGCACATTATTTATTGCCGAATTTACATTCCAATTTACACGAAAACAAAAGATGCAAGATTATCCTATCGTACCCCAGTCTAAGTTAGAACGAGTCATGTTCTGAGTTGCAATCCCGATACCTCATCTATTCATGAAGATTAGTCTCAAATTGTATTTATGGTTTAAAAGATGCCAAAATGTATTCTCCAAAGAGTATTTTGCCTTAAAGTTGCTTAAGAATGATTGATTATACTAGTTTTAATTGCCAAATTGATATATTTTTCAAGAAATATTAGTATTTTTGCAAAGTGAACGAGCGAAAAGACATCATAGTGGCGAACACATTGGCTGGCATCGGCAAAGGTGAAGTTGCTGGTTATCTTTGTCATGCTTATTGCCATAAGGGTTTCTGTGAATTCAAATATAATAACAATGTTTATAGGCTGAAGGTTGGTGAATGCCTTATCATCAGACGTGGCGACTTGGTGGAACGTGTCAACGAAAGCGATGACTTCCATGTAGATGTGGTTTATGTCACTCCGGAGTTTATTGAGGTTTCCACACCACATAGTAACTATGGCATGAAAGGGTCGATGGCTTTGTTCAATGACCCTATTTTACACCTTAACCCTGAACAGCAGAAAGTGTGCGCACTCGACTTTGACTATATCAAACGGCGTTTGGCTTTGACAACTCACAACTTCCACCGTGATGCCATGATCAATGCAATCCAGTGCATGATTATCGATTTCTTCGACTTCCATGCATCACTATATGGGAATGAGAAGATAACTTCGCAATATGCTGATTTGATGGAGCGTTTCTTGGCATTGCTGGAACGTGGAGATTTCCGCAAGAACCGCGACATCGGCTACTATGCTGACAAGCTTTGCGTCACCACGAAATATTTGTCGGAAGTGTGCAAGAAGGTAAGCGGTTTTCCTGCCAACTACTGGATTAACCGATACACGGTGCTTGATATTAGTCGCCAGTTACGAGACAAGAAACGCTCATTCACCGAACTCACCTACCTATACGGTTTCTCATCTCCTAGCTACTTCAGCCGCTATGTGCAGAAGTATCTCGGTGCTTCGCCTACTGACTTTAGGGAGTAATAAACATGCTTTTGACCTACGGTCGAAATCGCTCACGCTTGGCAGAATGAGCAAGTTCATCTGCACTCGCTTAATCGCGATTTTCGGTAAAAAGTGAAAGAATCCCCGTAATTATTGTCAAAATAGTTGCGGGGATTCTTCGTACCTTTGCACCGTCGAATATTAAACGTATCAAGATATGAAGAAAATGATGTTTTTCGCAGTGCTGATTATCGTAAGCATGACGGCATTTGCACAGGTGAGTAAAGAAGAACAGGAGTTGATTGACCTCTCAAACCAGAAATGGACGTGGATGGCAGAGAAAAATGCCGACCGCCTCAGTGAGTTATTCCTTGAGAATGCGCAGTTCGTTCATATGGGTGGATACTGGGGTAAGGCTCAGGAACTACAGATAATTCGTTCGGGTGGCATCTGGTATAAACACGCTGAGGTACATTCCCAAGAAGTAAAGTTTGCCGGTAGTACGGCCACAGTTTATAGCCGCATTCATCTGACAGCAGCTGTGGGTGGCAACGAGGTGGTTAACCCCTTCATCGTTTCTGAGGTATTCGTTATGGAGGACGGCAAATGGAGACTGTCTTTATTGGCATTTACAAGAACAATTGGAGATTAGCAATATGAAGAAGATTCTAACTCTGGCAGCCATGATGCTGCTGACCGTAATGGGACTGAGTGCCTGCACGGCAAAAACAAACAAGGCCAACCAAGAGGCTGGTGAGTCAACTAACGAAACAACAAAGAAAGAGATGACAAATTTGAAAGGAAAGAAAACACTGGTTGCTTACTTCTCATGGAGTGGCAATACGAAGGAGGCAGCTCACTACATTGCTCAAAAGGTAGGAGCCGAAGAGTTTGAAATCATTCGCGAAAAGGCATATCCCAAGGAGTATAACGCCTGCACCGAGGATGCCAAGGCCGAGAAAGAAGCAGGCGAGCGTCCTGCAATCAAAGGAAAGGTGGAGAACATGGCACAGTATGACGTGGTGTTTGTCTGCGTCCCCGTATGGTGGTACACGGCTCCGATGCCCGTCTATACATTTCTGGAACAGTACGATCTGAGTGGCAAGACGGTCATCCCGTTCTGCACGGCTTACAGTGGTCCGTCATCGACACTGCGCGATATCGTGAGTGCCACACCTAAGAGCGACCATCGCGACGGAATCTGTGTGGTGACCAAGGAACAGGGTGGCAAGGATATGGACAAGAAGCATGGCAAGATTGACAAGTGGCTCACCGAAATAGGATTCTAAGCGTATGAAGAAATTGTTTGCAATCATCATGAGCGGCCTGCTACTAGCATCGTGCGCCGATCATAAACAGACCACAATGGGTATTACGAAGGAACAGATATCCTTTCCCATTGGCCAGCGGATAGACAATCCCGCGTTTACAGGCGAGGCTTATCTGAAGCCGCTGATTAGCGTAGATTCTGTGTTCAATTTCCCACAAACCAATGTCGTGACGTTCGGCCCTGCGGCACACAGCAGTTGGCACAGGCACGGTGGTATGGTTGTGTTGGTGACTGACGGTGTAGGACTCTATCAGGAGGAGGGCAAGCCTGCACAGATTCTGCGTCGCGGTGACGTATTGCAGATTCCTGCAGGAGTGCGCCATTGGCACGGAGCCACAAAGGACAACTGGTTCTCTCAGGTAGTGATTTATGATTCGGCTTGGAAACCTGCAGAAACATACAATGACAGCGACAATTCCATTTCGGATGAGTATTACAATGGATTAGAGATGGTGGAGTATGCGCACCAGACCACAACTGACAGCCTGATGTTTGCAGCCCCTGACTCCACGCTGTCACTACCAACATTCAACGGGCCGATTCGTCTGGCAAATACTGTGAATGCTCCAAATGTGGCAGACTCTCCAGGACTTCACTACGTCGTGTTCGAGCCTGGGGTCATCAATGCCTGGCATACTCATCCGGGAGGCCAGATACTGATAGCAACCGACGGCATCGGATACCACCAGATTGAAGGTCAGCCTGCAGAGGTATTGCATCCAGGCGATGTCGTGATGTGTCCGCCCGATGTGAAACATTGGCACGGTGCCGCACCCCATTCACGCTTCGCCCACCTGGCTGTAGGTACCAATCCCGACCGTCCAGCCGTAGTGTGGACTGACGAGATGCTGAGTAAAGAGGAATACGAGCGGCTTCCAATGGAATGAAATCCAACTATAGTTTGCTTTTCGGCAAAAAATGAAAGAATCCCCGTAATTATTATTAAAATGATTGCGGGGATTCTTCGTACCTTTGCACCAGCGAATTTAACAAGCAAAGAAATATGAGAAAAACAATAACTACAATGATGATGCTGATGACTTCGATGTTGGGTTATGCAGCCTGTTCATCGGACAGTGTTTCAAAAGAGGCAGCAAACGTTTCGGAAAATGACAACGTGCCGACAGATTTCCAGATACAGTACACCACACCCGTGCCGTCGGAGTTCTTTCAGGCGGCAACGCAGCAGGGAACGATTGAGTTGGTTGAGTATGATTCAAAGGACTACACCCAAAGCAGCCGTCCCGCGACGAAGAAGCCTGCCTACGTGTATGTGCCATATGGTTACGACCCGTCGAAGCAGTACGATGTTATCTACCTGCTTCACGGCTGGACTGGAGTGGCCGAGGAGTATTTCCTGGGGCGTAGCGGTAATAGCCGCACAGGGTTGGTACACATCTTCGACAACCTGATTCAGCGAGGACTCTGCCGTCCGTTCATCGCCGTATCACCCACATGGGATAAGGATAACCGTTCTAAGGGCTGGGGTGAATCTACTCGTGAGGCAGCCGTTTTCTCGCAGGAGTATGTGAACGATCTCATCCCTGCCGTTGAAACGCGCTATTCCA
>JAEEGK010009346.1_pt1 | contig 22911 bp, 16 predicted proteins | sample 8958771 | NCBI WGS metagenome assembly JAEEGK01 (sample SAMN16246547, study PRJNA631951) | gut metagenome | biome: gut microbiome; feature: rumen; material: SC-attached | host: Bos | place: Iran: Karaj | collected 2018-10 | reverse complement strand
CTGCAGGTCGCCGAAATGCAGGCTCACCTCGCCGCGAGTCGGGTTGGGGAGCACCTCAAAGCCTCCGTCTTGTTGGTTCTCGTCCACGTCATAATACGACGTCTGGATGAAAAACTCCTCATGGATCGAATCGCAGCGGTTGACGGCCCAAGCGTGGAGGGTGACGGGCTCCAGCAGGTAGGAATAGATGTAGAGGGTGCAAAGTTTTCCCTTGTCGCCGTGTGGCACCACGTACCAGTTGGGGCAGTCGATCTGCCATAGCACGGTGTCCACTCTCGCGTGTGGCTCGGTCAGCTGCACCTCGTATTCATTCACACTGATATGAGTCTCGCTGCCGCCGATGGGCCAATGCGTGCCTTGTATCTCGAGGGTGGGCGTGTAGTTGATATCGAGGCTCAGCTCGATGAGGCTGTCACAGCCCGAAGGGGTCTCGTAGGAGAAGGTGTAGACGCCACTTTCAAGAAGCGGCTCGTCGTCCCACACCATGGTGTTGCAAGCCACCGTGTCGATATGGGAGAAGATATTCTCACCCACCTCGACTTCGAGATAGGTGGTGTCGCTTTGGTTGGCGCCGTTGGTGATGGCGCAGCCGTAGGTGCCCGACATGTCGGCGGTGGCATTGTGACGAACGGGGTTCTGCTCATTCGAGGTCCAGGTGCCGCCCACCATAAACCAGTGGTATTCAGACCCAGAGAGTCCGTTGGCGGTGAAGGTCAGGTCGCCACCCACGCACACCGGCGAATCATAGTTCACCAGAGGCGGCAGGATGGAGCAGTCGGTGGTGGCTTCGCCGTCGGTCTTGCTGAAGTGGATGTTGCAGGTGCGGTTGGAATAGTTGGTGATCAGCAGGATATAATACTCGCCCTCCTGCGCGTTCCTGATTTGGCAGGTCTCGTTCCAGTTGGTGGAGTAGCTGCACGACACCACCTTGGCACGGGTCAGCCCGTCGGGACAAGGCTCCAGGGGGTCGTCGAAAGGTCCCCAGCAGCAGAAGTCGATGTCGACCTGGGGCGTGCTGTACATATAGATGTCCATGTTGCCCGGTTCAAGGATACGCATATAGTACCATGCCGGGTTGGGGCGCGTCCTCAGGCAGTCGTAATAAGGGCCTGACTCGCCCGTGCCCGCGTTGACGCCGGCGGGGAACTCATAGAGTCCGTTGTCGGTGCAGAACGGTTCGGAGGTATTGCAGAAGTTGTTCTGGGTGACGGCCCTCAGGTTCTCCTGCTTGAGCAGGGCCACAAACACCTCCTCGGGCAAGGCGACTTGCCATGTCTCAAACAGGTCGCCGAAGGCATCTTTGTCGAGAGAGGCATAGCTCGCAAACTCGGCATGTTTCATCTTCAGGAAGGCTTCCAAGGCGGCTTCACCGCCGTCGCTGCAATGAGCGACGACGCGCGACGACGCATCCAGCGAAACACCGAAATCATCGCTCGTGTGAAGGGCGAAGGCCGTGAACACTCGCTCGGTGAAGCCGTCGGCCATCGCATCCCATCCCGTGGTCTGCGACAACCCGTGCTTGCCCAAAAGCAAGGTCAACAAAGCGCAAACGACAATAGCTATTCTTTTCATGGCTGTGATATTATCTCTTTCTCAATGCGTTGCAGATGGCATCGGCAGCTTTCTCGGAGGCACCGGCGTTGCCCAAACGGTCGCGCAGCTCGTCGTAGTCCTCGAGCAACCGACGTTGGCGTTTGCCATTGTGCAGCAACGACTCCAGCTCGGCGGCCAGGTTCTCTTCATTCAAGTCGCCCTGGATCAGCTCCTTGACCACCTCCTTGTCCATCACCAGGTTGACCAGCGAGATGAACTTCACCTTGATCATCGACTTGGCGAGACGATAGGAGAATCCTGTGGCCTTGTAGCACACCACCTCGGGCACGGTGAGCAGTGCCGTTTCGAGGGTGGCCGTTCCCGATGTCACGAGGGCCGCACTTGAGTTTTGCAACAATTCATAGGTCTGGTCCTCGATATAGAACGCATCCGTGTTACCCATGATGCCCTTGTACAAATCCTTGTCTAACGACGAGACGCCAGCCACCACAAACTGATAGTCGGGAAAACGCGGCACCATCTTCAGCATCACGGGCAGCATCCGTTTCACTTCCTGTTTGCGGCTACCCGGCAGAAGTGCGATGATCTCGCGCTTCTCGCCGAGGCTGTTGCGTCGGAGGAAAATGGATCGGTTGGATGTGCCATACTTGGCCAACTCATCCAACAATGGATTGCCCACATAGGTCACATCAACGCCATAGCGTCTGTAAAACTCCTCCTCAAACGGCAGAATGACCAGCATCTTGTCGACCGAAGCCTTGATCTTACGCACGCGGCGGCGTTTCCAGGCCCACACCTGCGGCGAGATGTAATAAAACACCTTGAAGCCTTTCTCATGGGCAAACTTGGCAATGCGGAAATTGAATCCAGGATAGTCCACCAAGATGACGGCATCAGGCTGATACTCCAAGATATCCTTTTTCGTTTGCGCAATGTTGCGCAACACCTTACGCAGGTTGACCGCCACCTCAACGAAGCCCATGTAGGCCATCGTGCGGTAGTGCTTTAGCAAGTCGACGCCTTGTGCCTTCATCTTGTCGCCGCCGCAGCCACGGAACTCGGCCTTCTTGTCCTTCTTCTTGATTTCGGCCACAAGGTTGGAAGCGTGCAAGTCGCCAGATGCCTCACCTGCTATGATATAGTATTTCATTGGTTATCAAATAATTAAATAAGAAAGAACACCAACAGCATCCCTACTATAGTAACTGCCAGCACTCCACGACCCATTTTGTCGAGGTTCCATTTCACTAGCATCATCCTGAACAGGACGACCCCAGGAATGAAAGCCAAGAGATAAGGAGCGCGGGTAGAAAACCTGCCGAGGCTCTCCCAAGGAATCAAGCTAAACAAGAGGAAAAACAGCCCGAAACTGGCCGCTCCTATCAACAATCCAAGCCAAAAGTTATCTTTGATTTTCATAAATGTATTATTTGACACGGGACACGGGACTGCGGGACACGGGATTATCCATAGTCTCGCGTCTCGTGTCTCGAAGTCTCGCGTCAATTGTTATGTTTTCAAATTCTTTCATCGGTCCGATCTGCGAATGCGCCGTCCAATCGAAACAGGTCGGCACTATCGAGATGTAGTTGTTTTGCAAAGCCCAAAGGTCGGTGTCAGGCAAGATGTCGTCACTCTCAAAGGTACCTTCCAAGTCGTAGAACTGCTGCCCATTTTCGTCATATTGATCCTTGAAATACTCCACCCAACGACAAGCCGCCTGTCGGCACACCTTGATGCCTTTCATGGGCTCATCACAACGTTTCGGGAAATTCACATTCAGACAAACACCTTTCGGTAAGCCCTCTTCTAGCACTTTCTTCGTGATTTCGAGGATGGCTGTGTCGAGATGGTCGAAGTCGGCATTGGGATCAAGGCTGAAAAGACTATATCCGATGGCTTTCAAGCCGTTCATGCACGCCTCGATGACCGCACCAATGGTTCCGGAATAGACCACCGTTGTGGCAGCGTTCATTCCGTGGTTGATGCCAGAGACCACCAAATCAGGCCATTGCGGCATCAATTTCTGATAACCAAGCTTCACGCAGTCGACGGGCGTACCGTTGCAGCGGTACTCCTTGAAGCCTTCCTCCTCATGAACGAGACGGACATAAATCCTTTCGCGGATGGTGCAGGAATGGCTTTTAGCCGACATTACCTCATCTGTGGAAACCAAGGTCACATCACCAAGGACACGCATCAGCGAGACCAGCTTGCGCAGGCCTTTGGCGGCATAGCCATCATCGTTAGTAATCAGTATTTGCGGGCGCTTATTATTCATCTCACAACAATATTTTGCAAAGATAGCAAAAAACTCAGAAGCTTTTCAAGCATTGATACAATTTCCGTGTTGGCAGGCCCATCACATTGTAGAACGATCCCTCCAGCCCACTGATGCCGACATAGCCAATCCACTCCTGAATGCCGTAAGCACCCGCTTTGTCAAAAGGCTTGCAATGCTCGATGTAATAGTCGATTTCATCCTGTTCCAAATCCGCGAAAGTCACATTGGAGCGCACCGCGAAAGAGTCCGTCTTCTCCTTGGAGCGCACCGTGACGCCCGTCACCACATGGTGTGTCTTGCCAGAGAGCAATTGCAGCATTCGCGCGGCGTCTTCCCCATCTTTAGGTTTGCCTAAGATTTCGCCTTCGCAAATGACCACGGTGTCGGATGTGATGAGCAGATAATCACTTGGAAGTGCATCGTCATTAAAAGCCAACGACTTTTGCAGGCTGAGGTATTTCGGAACCTCGTCCAAAGGCAAGTCTGACGGATAGTTTTCAGGCGTTTCCTTGGTCAAAATCTCAAAGTCCACGCCCATGCCACGCAGCAGTTCCTGCCGGCGAGGGGATTTGGACGCGAGGATGATATGGTAATCTTTTAGGTTAGAGAGCATAATTAACTAAAGTGTTTGTGACGCAAAAATACGAAGAATGGAGAAGCATATGCCTCTCCATTCTTCGTATCAGACTGCTTAATTACAGCAGCTTCTTCTTCAAGGTCTCGATCATGTCGACCGTCATCTTGTCGAGGTCGTACTTCGGGTTCCAGCCCCATTCGGCACGAGCGCAACTGTCGTCCATCTTGTTCGGCCAGCTATCGGCAATGGCCTGACGAATCGGGTCAAACTTGTACTCCATCTCGAAGTTCGGATAGTACTTCTTGATGGCGTTGTAGATGATCTCCGGGTCGAAGCTCATGGCCGTCACATTGAATGAGTTACGGTGCACCAGCTTGGTCGGGTCGGCTTCCATGATGTCGACCATAGCATCCAAAGCGTCGGGCATGTACATCATGTCCATGTAGGTGCCTTTGCTGATGGGGCAGTAGAACTTCTCGCCTTTCACGGCAGCATAGTAGATCTCCACGGCATAGTCGGTGGTGCCACCGCCAGGCAAAGTCAAGTTGGAAATCAAGCCCGGGAAACGGACGCTACGGGTATCCACGCCGAAGCGGGTAAAGTAATAGTCACTCAGCAGCTCACCCGTGACCTTGGTCACGCCATAGATGGTGTTAGGACGCTGGATGGTATCCTGAGGCGTGTTGTCATGCGGTGTTGAAGCACCGAAAGCACCAATGGATGAAGGTGTGAAGACGGCGCAGTTGAAGATACGGGCCGTTTCAAGGCAATTCACCAACGAGCCGATGCCGACATTCCAACCCAGCATGGGGTTCTTCTCGGCCGTTGCCGAAAGGATGGCAGCAAGGTTATAGATGGTGTCGATGTTGTAGCGTTTCACCACCTCAACGATCTGCATGATCTGTGTCGAGTCGATTCTTTCAAAAGGACCGGTCTCGGCAATCTCACCAGTCAAAGGGCGAAGATCGCTCGCAACCACGTTTTCGTTTCCGTAGGTACGACGAAGCTTCTTCACCAATTCTGTTCCGATCTGTCCGCCGGAACCAACGATTAATATCTTTTTCATAGTTGTTCAGTTATTCAGTTGTTAAGTTGTTCAGTTGTCCAGCCGCTTTCAACTGAACAACTGCAAACTATCAACTTATTTCAAAATCCCAAGTTCTTTACCGATCTTCACGAAGGCGGCGATGCACTTGTCGAGGTGTTCACGCTCGTGAGCGGCGCTCACCTGCACACGGATACGAGCCTGTCCCTTCGGCACCACAGGATAGTAGAATCCCGTGACAAAGATGCCTTCTTCCTGCAACTTGGCGGCGAACTTCTGCGACAGCGGGGCGTCGTAGAGCATCACAGCGCAGATGGCTGATTGCGAAGGCTTGCAGTCGAAGCCTGCTTCGGTCATCTTCTTGATGAAGTAGGCGGTGTTTTCATGCAGCTTGTCCTGCAGGGCGTTGGTCTCGCTCATCATCTCGAACATACGGATGCCAGCGGCCACGAGGCCTGGAGCCATCGAGTTGGAGAAGAGGTACGGACGGCTGCGCTGACGCAGCATGTCGATGATTTCCTTACGACCTGTGGTAAAGCCACCCATGGCACCGCCGAAGGCCTTGCCGAGGGTACCGGTCAGGATTTCAATCTTACCACGGAGGTTATAATGTTCGGTGACACCACGACCCGTGCGGCCGACAACACCAGCGGAGTGGCTCTCGTCGACCATCACCATGGCGTTGTACTTCTGTGCGAGTTCATAGATCTTATCGAGCGGGCAGACGTTGCCATCCATCGAGAACACACCGTCGGTGACGATGAGGCGGAAGCGGCAAGCCTGGGCATCTTGCAGTTGCTTCTCAAGGTCGGCCATGTCGGCATTGGCATAGCGGAAACGCTGGGCCTTGCAGAGACGCACGCCGTCGATGATGGAAGCGTGGTTCAAAGCATCGGAGATAATGGCATCGTCGGGACCGAGCAGCGGCTCGAACACGCCACCGTTGGCATCGAAACAAGCGGCATAGAGGATGGTGTCTTCCGTACCGAAGAACTCAGCGATCTTGGCTTCCAACTTTTTGTGGAGGTCTTGGCAACCGCAGATGAATCGGACAGAGGCCATACCGAAGCCACGGGCGTCCATGCCGTCCTTGGCGGCTTGGATCAGTTCGGGGTTGTCGGCCAAGCCGAGGTAGTTATTGGCGCAGAAGTTGAGGCACACCTTGCCACCAACCATGATTTCAGCGCCTTGGGCACTCTCGATAATGCGTTCTCTTTTATACAGGCCGTCGGCTTCAATCTGTGCCAACTCCTTTTTCAGATACTCTTGAAAATTAGCGTACATGTTATAAATGATTTAAAGTTGTTCTTTGGGTGCAAAGGTACGAAAAGCATCCATAGATTGTACAGGTTTTCTTCATTTTTTTATTCTTCCAGCAACAAACAAATGGGGCACAGGTAAAACATACCCGTGCCCCAATGTATTACACAAGTTTTAGACTTAGCTTATCGCTGTAGCGATGCCTGCATATACAAGGTAGAACAGAATAGCGCCTGCAATGGCAAAGAGCAAACCCACAATTGCCAAGCCTTTCTTCCTACCCTTGAGGAATATGCCTATAAACGAAAGCAGGAAACCAATTCCGCACAAAACTATTCCAAAAATGTTAACCACTGGAATCCATGACAAAATCAAGCCAATCAAGGCTACGATAAAACCAGCGATGCCGAGTCCATTCTTTCTTTTGACGATTTGATCCATTACAAATTCCCTAGTTCGTGTCGGGCGCAACTTTTAGTGATGTTAGTGATGAGTAACAAGATTTGTCGGAGGCAAAAATAAAACATTTTTACAAATCTCCAACATTTTGGTCGTTTTTTCCAAAATATACCAGCGCCATTCCTATCAGTCCGCTTTATTTTGTAATTTTGCAGCCATTATCAAACAACCTAAAAATGAACAACGCATTATACATCTATAACAGCCTTTCGCGCTGCAAACAGCCTTTCAAACCCCTCAACGCCCCGCATGTGGGCATGTATGTCTGCGGTCCCACCGTCTATGGCGACGCCCACCTTGGCCACGCACGTCCCGCCATCACTTTCGACTTGGTCTTCAGATATTTGCAACACCTTGGCTATAAAGTCCGCTATGTGCGCAACATCACCGACGTGGGGCATTTGGAGCACGATGCCGACGAAGGCGAGGACAAGATCGCGAAAAAGGCCCGACTTGAGAACCTCGAGCCCATGGAGGTGGCGCAATACTACACCAATCGCTACCATGCCGCGATGGACAAACTAAACGTGCTACGTCCTTCGATTGAGCCACACGCCTCGGGACACATCATCGAGCAAATTGCCATGGTGCAGAAGATTCTTGACCACGGCTATGCCTATGTGGAGAACGGCTCCGTGTATTTCGATATCGAGAAATATAATAAGGAGCACCCCTACGGCATCCTCTCAGGACGCAACTTCGAGGAAATGCTCAACACCACGCGCGAGCTGAGCGGTCAGGAGGAGAAACACAATCCTGTTGACTTCGCCTTATGGAAAAAGGCTGAGCCCCAACACATCATGCGTTGGCCTTCACCATGGAGCGACGGTTTTCCAGGCTGGCACATGGAATGCTCCGCGATGGGTTGCAAGTATTTAGGCGAAACCTTCGACATCCACGGTGGCGGAATGGATCTCTTGTTCCCGCACCACGAGTCGGAAATTGCGCAAAGTGTGGCGGCCAATGGCAAACAACCCGTCAACTATTGGATGCACAACAATATGATCACCATCGGTGGCCAGAAGATGGGCAAGTCTTTAGGCAACTTCATCACTTTGGACGAGTTCTTCAATGGCAGTAGCCACAAGGACAAAAATGGAAAAGAAATGATCGAACAGGCTTACAGCCCCATGACTATCCGCTTCTTCATCCTGCAAGCCCACTACCGCAGCACCTTGGATTTCAGCAACGAAGCCCTGCAAGCCGCCGAGAAGGGCTACAACCGCTTGATGGAAGCCGTGAAAGCCGCCAAGGGTCTGAAAGCCACCGAAGGTGCCGCCGGCCTCGACATCCAAAAGATCGTCGATGCCTGCTACGACGCCATGAACGACGACTTCAACAGTCCCATCGTCATCGCCAACCTCTTCGAGGCCGTGCGCATTGTGAATACCGTGAAGGATGGAAAGGCACAAATCAATGCAGAAGAACTGGCTTTACTCAACAAGCTGTTCCAAGACTTCGTCTTCGACATTTTGGGATTGGTTGAAAGCAACGCTTCTGACGGCAGCAGTGCTTTAGTCGACGGCCTAATGCAGACCATCATCGACATCCGCAAGCAAGCCCGCGCCAACAAGGACTGGGCCACCAGCGACAAGATCCGTGACGAACTGGCCAAGCTTCACATCACCCTGAAGGATGGCAAGGAAGGCACGAGTTGGGTGATGGAATAAGCCTTATTCTCCGTAATCTTCTTCACGGAGAAGGTCGCCCTGCTCATCATAGAATCTCCACTTGCCGACATGCCTGCCTTCTTTGTAGTAACCTTCCTGAAGCAAGTTGCCATTCTCTTGCCATACGGTAGCTTTACCTGTGCGCAGACCGTTCACGAAAGTGCCTATGCTTTGCACTCGACCATCAGGGAAATAGGCCTTCCACTCTCCTTCGCGCTTCTCACCATTCATTCCGCCTTCCATTTTCACTTCACCGGTCGAATAAAGCTCGACTTCCTTCACGCATTTACCTTTTCTATCAAAAAACTGGGTTTTCAAGGTCTTGCCATCAGGATAGGTTTCAACCACTTTTTCATCCAGCTGGGTCGAACATGCTGCAAAGGCAAAAGCCATAGTCAATAACATAAACCATTTTTTCATATCCGTTTCATTTACAATTGTTTCATCTATCAAAACACAAGCGCATGCCCTTCTCTTCCTCATGGAACAGGCCATTCTCAAAGACCAAGTTGCCATTCACGAAGGTATGGGTCACTTTGGAAAGGACCTGGATGCCATCGTATGGTGTCCAGCCACATTTCGAGTGCTCTTCCTTGTCTGAGATCACATGGCTCGTGTTCATGTCAACCAAAGCCAAATCTGCATAGTAGCCTTCGCGGATGAATCCACGACGGTCAATTTGGTAAAGGACGGCCGGATTATGGCACATCAGCTGCACCAACAAAGGTAAACGCTCCTTCCCGATCAAATTCGCCATGATATCAAGGGAATGTTGGATGGAAGGGAAGCCCGACTTGCTTGTGAAATAGTCGCCCGTGAACTTCTCTTCTTTCAGATGCGGGGCGTGGTCGGTACCGATGGTGTCAATCAATCCATCATACAAGGCTTGCAGTAAGGCCTCTTTGTCGCGGTGCGACTTGATGGCGGGATTGCACTTGATGGCGAAACTCTTCTCCTCGTAATCGTGGTTGTCGAACCACAGGTAATGTGGGCAAGTTTCAGCTGTTATCTTTTTGTTTTTCAACGGAATGTCGTTTCTAAACAATGAAAGTTCCTTTTGAGTGGAGATATGCAGCACATGCAGTCTTGCACCAAAATGATCTGCCATATCAACGGCCTTGAACGAGGACTTGTAGCAAGCCTCCATGGTACGGATAAAAGGATGGATACTTGCATCGGCAATGACCTCGCCTTTGGCAGCCAAGTCCTTGCAGCGCACCGTGTTCTCATGGATGGTCTGTTCGTCCTCACAATGTGCAGCGATGAGGCAGGGCGACTCTCTAAACAGTCGTACCAAAACTTCGTTCTTGTCCACCAACATGTTACCCGTACTTGAACCCATAAACAACTTGATGCCACAAACCTTCTGAGGATCAGTCTTGACGACTTCAGCAAGATTATCGTTGGTGGCGCCCAGATAAAAGGAGTAGTTAGCCAACGATTTCTCGGCTGCAAGGTCGAACTTTTGCTGCAGCAGTTCTTGAGTTGTCGTTTGTGGATTGGTGTTGGGCATGTCCATGAACGATGTCACGCCGCCAGCCACGGCCGCACGGCTCTCCGTGTAGATGTCGGCCTTGTGCGTCAGGCCAGGCTCACGGAAATGCACATGCTCGTCGATGATACCGGGGATGAGGTATTTGCCCGTGGCATCGATGACTTGGGTACAAAGTCCCTGAGCTTGTCGAAGGGCCGTCCCAGAATCAACCGGCCCTTCGACGGGCTCAGGGGCCTGGCCCTCACGGACGATCTTGGCAATCTTGCCGTCCGAAACGAAAACACTTGCCACAAAGGTCTGGCCTTCATTGACAAGTGTCGCATTTTTGATATAGTAGTTCATTCCTTTTTCCTTGGTTTGATTTTTCCGAACATGCCCCTCAAACGCAGGTTGATGACACCAAACACGGCCTCGCGGAAGATGCCTTTGCTCATCTTCGACTGGCCCTCGCGGCGGTCAGTGAAGATGATCGGCACCTCCTCGATCTTGAAGCCGAGTTTCCAAGCGGTGTACTTCATCTCGATCTGGAAGGCATAGCCCACGAATTTGATTCTGTCGAAGTCGATGGTCTCAAGCACCTTGCGCGTGTAGCACACGAAGCCTGCCGTGGTGTCGCGCACCTTCATACGGGTGACAAAACGAACGTATGCCGAGGCGTAATATGACATCAGCACGCGACCCATAGGCCAATTGACCACGTTGACACCCGTCTTATAGCGCGAGCCCACCGAGAGATCGGCACCATTGGCGCAGGCATCATGCAAACGCGAGAGGTCATCGGGATTGTGCGAGAAGTCGGCATCCATCTCGAAGACATACTGATAGTCGCGCTCCAAGGCCCACTTGAACCCCATGATGTAGGCAGTACCCAAACCCAGCTTGCCTGGACGCTCCAAGAGGTGCAGACGGTCGGCGAATTCCGTCATCAAGGTTTTCACGATGTCAGCAGTGCCGTCGGGGCTGTTGTCATCGATAATCAATATATCGAATGCCATGGGCAGGTTGAAGACATAACGGATGATCTTCTCGATGTTCTCTTTCTCCTTATAGGTAGGAATGATGACCAGATTCTCAGACATACCAAATTCTTTTTCCTTTCAACGTGCAAAGATAGTGGAAAATTGCAAAGGCACAAAAAAAGCCTGCGCAAACGCAGGCTTTTTTTGACTTAAATGATAATTATTCTTCCACAACGAAGTTCTTCACTTCCCAAGTAGCGGAAGCTGAAGTCGAACTTGTGTACTTGAAAGCGATGGTCACCGTCTGGCCAACAAATTGACTCAGGTCTGCAGTGGAGTTGATGAAAGTCCAATCGCTACCCGAAGGCCATTGACTGAGATTCAACTCAGTCCAACTGGCTTGGAGGACCTCGCCGCTATAATTGGTAGAAATCATCACGGACAAGGCTCCTTGCGGTGAGGCGTAGTTGACGGCTTGTTCAAACTTCAACGTAGCATTACCGACACCTGTTAAATTGATGGAGGGTGACACAAGCCAGCTCTCAGCGTAATAGGCTTGACCAACATAAGCACTGGCCTTCATGCAAGAATACGACGGGGCGTGTTGCCAAATATAGGTCAGGTCCGAAGGGATCAACACATCTTGAATAGCGAAGTTGCCTTGGCCGCTTGCGAAGGACTCTGAGAAGATCACTTGACCTGGAGGAGGAGGCGTGACACCACCTTCCAATACGAAATCAGACTCGGTGCCGTTGCTGTCGCGCAGACCAGCCTGGTTGAAATACTTGCGGAGTTTACCGTTCACAGCCAGATGCTTGCCGAGGTTGTCGGGATTGTCCATCAAGTTGACTTGTGTACGCAAAGGCTTGCCAGCAGGCAGGTTGACGATGATGCACTGGCTGATTTCGCGGCAAGTGACATCATCGGCAATGACAACATTGGTGGACAAATCAAAAGGAGCGCTCCAATTGATGTCGGCATTGCTCGTGACCGAGCTCAATCCCGACTTCACAGCACCGACAATATAGCCATGCACCCATGCGATAGGTTCTTCACTCTGCAAGCCGATACCGGCAGCCACATTGTACGGGTCATCGGCCGTGCCACTGCCTTCGCCCTGTCCAGGAGTGGGTGGCGTAGGAGGCGTCACACCACTACCCTCTTCGATGGTAATGCTTTGGATCTCCATCGTGCCAGCCTTGCTGTCGGTGGAAATGTATTTCACCGCGAAGGTAACCGTCTGGCCAACATAATCGGTCAGCGAAATCTCCGTGGTGATGAAATTATTCCAGTTGCTGCCTTCAACCAAAACAGAGGGCACCTGTGTCCAACTGGCCATATTTGGATCTGCGCCCCAATTGTAATTGGTTGAGGCCCAAATGGTGACTTCTTCGTTGATGTTGTTGAAATAACGGCCAATGTATGACATTGTCATCTTGGCATCACTTACACCCGTAATGGCCACCGGCGAAGAGATGAGCCAGTCCTCGTTGGCATAATAACTGCCGCCGACATAACCCGTCATCTTAGCGGTGCTGTAGTCGATCTCCCAGGATTGGGTGCCAAAAATGTCGTAAGTCATATAAGTGCCAAACTCCGATGCAAAACTTTGAGTGTAAGGCATGCTCTGTACTTCGCCGCCAGGTTGCGGTCCAGGAGGAGGCGTCGGGCCACTACCCTCTTGGATGAGGATGCTCTGCACCTCGATGGTACCAGCTTTGACATCATCCGATACGTATTTCACGGCCACACAAATCTTTTGGCCCACAAATCGCGAGAGGTCGACGGTGGTGGAAATGAAGTCGTTCCAGTTGCTACCCGAGATCCATGTGGCAGGGACTTGCGTCCAATTGGCCAAGGTCGGGTCGCCAGAGGTGTAATCAGACGAAACCTGGAGGGTGATGTCGCTATCCAAGTTGTTGAAATAACGGGCAATGTAGGTCATCGTCAAGCTGGCGCTCGAGACATTCTCCAAGGAGAACTTGGCCGAGATCAGCCAGTCTTCGTTGGCATAGTTGGTGCTGTTGGCATAACCCGTCATCTTGGCGGTATTGTAGTCGATTTCCCATGACTGGGGACCAGCCACATCGTACGTGGTATAGGTGCCAAACGAAGAGGCAAAGTCTTGATAATAAGGCAGGCCATTGTCGCCACCGGGCACATAGCCGTCAAAATCAAGCTCACGGGCCGAACGGATAACGAGTTGCCAAGTGTTGTTATACACCGTGGCGATGGCAGTCAAATTGCCAGTACCCTGTGGCAGCGAGTCGTTGGCGAAGTTGGCATAGTTGCTCGTACGCACGATGACGGTCTGCGAGTAATCGGTCGGGTCTGCCAAAGTACGGTTACCATAGGTGGTCGGATCAGCGAAGGTGTTCTGTTCGGTGAACCTCACGTTCTCCAAACGTATCAACTGGGCAAGATGGTTTCCTGCGTTGACGTCAGCAATGGTGGTCACTTCCGGCTCAATAGGCTTGTTGTTAGCCAAGATGACGATGTGGCCATCAGCCTCGAAATTGCTCAACTGCGGCAGGTTGTTGTACATAGCATAGGTGACGTCCTTCAGATAGATGCGGACGGAGTCACCGATGCGGACGCCACTGACAGCGTTGAGGTACAGCTCGATGGCGGCACCCGTGGCGCGGTCTTGCATGAAGGCGGCCTTGTAGAGGTTGCCCGAAACCTCGTCAGCAGTGATGATACCATACACTGAGGCGTCATCAGTAAACACGGTACCCGGTTCCATGGCAAGGATTTCATCGATGGTGTAAACCGTTCCTATCGGCAAGTCCTGGATAGGCGGTTCGGGATACTCTTTCTTGCAGGCGGTAAACATCATGCCCACCATGGCAAGGAGGAGAAATGTGTTGAATAATTTGTTTTTCATATCGTAGTGGATTTAATGATTCAAGATTTAAGATTTAAGATTCAAAAATTGTTGTCGCTTTGCGCAATTTTAAATTTTGAATGTTGAATTTTGAATTTACTTCCTAACCGTCAAACTAATGTAATAATTGATTCCGTACATATAGGAATACTTGTCGGGGAACATATCGGGGTTGTTGGCGTTGAAGCGCAACTGCTCGTATCCGTAGAGGATGGTGTTCTTGTTGTTGAGCAGGTTGTTGACGCTCACATTCACCAGGAAATAGTATCCTTTGTATCGCTTCGAGAAGCCACCGTAGAAATCGAGCGTGAAGGCAGGCTTCATCGGGGTCTGGGTCAGCACGTCTTCGATACGAATGTCGCCCTGGGCGTAGTGCAACATACCCTCTTCAGTGTGGTTATAGGGGTTCACGTCGAAATACATGTTGGCAAGGTAGTTGGCGTTGAGGCTCACCCACCAGTATTTCGGTGAGTTGTATTTGATACCCAAGGATGCCACCGACTCGGGACCTGTTGAGACGTGATAGTCTTTCAGGTAAGCAATGCTATTTTCAATGTAAGCCATTGTATTGTTGTCATCGTAAACCGAGAAGATCGGGTTGTTACGATACGTATGGATGCCGTTGGCGGCAGCAGCCTGCAAGGTGACAGTCGGAGTGACATTCCATTCCGCACCCAATTCCACGCCAAGGCTCTTCTGGTTGATGTCGGTCATAATGAAATTAATAAACTCGCTGGTGTAGGAGTTGGCGCTGGTTGTAGTGTTTTGGAACACATTTTCGCAGTAGAAACTGCGGTTCCAAATGAGGTTTTGGTATGTGTAATAATAACCTGTTAGGCGCAACTTGAACTCAGGAGAGCGATACAGATAGCTCAAATCAAAGGCATTGATGCGTTCACTCTTTGGGTTACTTCCCACGACTGTTTGGCGGGTGCGGGGCGACACATAAATGTCCCTAAACTGAGGAGCTTGGTTCATAAAGGCCATATTAGCCACGATGTGATTACGACCGTTGATGGCGTAGGTCACACCAGCCTTCACGCTCGGATCGAAGAAGTTGTGCATCTCATCTTTGCCGTAGGAGTTATCGGCGAAAGAGCCGCTCTTCCATAGGCCTTCACGCCAGATCTGCGTGAACTCAGCCTGCAAGCCCAGATAAAGGTCGAAGTTGCCGACAAGCCAGTCGATTTGGTCCCAAATGCGACCGTAGTTGCGGTTGGCGTAGTAGTTGTAGCCGATGATGTCGCCGACCTTGGCCACATGGTTGGGGTTGAGCAGGTTGGTCTGGCACTCGTCGCTTTCGAGACTCTCGGCATACTTATTAATATCGTAGTAAAAATCGCCACCAAGGAGGTCATCGACACATTCGTAATAATGCGTCCTCGATGCACTCACGGCAAAGCCGCCCGTCATAAGCAGATTGGGGGCAAACTCGTGCTTAAAATATGTAGAGTTACCCATCTGACGCTTGTCGTAGCGACGCTCGGCAAGGAGGTATTTAGAGGCGTTACCCGTGATGGTGTTGCCTTCCTGTCCGTTGGCATTGTAAACGGTGAAGAGGTGATTGCGGTTGGCGGTGTAGAGACCGTCCCAGTCGATCTGCGTGACTTTCGGGTCACGGTTACGCCATGCCTCAAACTGAGCCTCGATTTCGGCTGTGCTATGGGCGTTGGTCATGTAATAGCTCGGAAGGTTCTTGTAATAGTCGGGACGCGGGTCGGGGGCCTCACCCCATTCGAGGCTGGTCTGACCGCCACGGCCGGCAAAATAATACACCGAGGTGAAAAACTCAGTTCTTCTGTTCGGCGTCCAATTCCAGGTGAGGTTGGCGAAAGGTTGGTGGTAGGTGCTCACACGCGAGTTGCGGATGACCTGCTTGCCGTTGGCGTCAATGGTCTGATAGCCCCAGTTGGGGTTATAGTAGTTGGATCCGACGAGGTCGTAGGCCTCTTGCACCACAGGAGCCGAGCCACCGCGCTGCGAGGGTGCGCCGAACACGGTAAGGTCGATGCTGTGCTTGTCGTTGATCTTCTTCTCCACGGAGAGGAAGTAGCTATAGCCTTGGTAGAAGGTGCCTTCGGTGTAGCCCTTGCCCGCATAACGTCCGCTGGCAGCCGCCATCAGGTACCAGCCGTTGCCCATCTCGCCTGTGCCGATGGAGGCCATGGCGCGGTGGTTGTAGGAACGGTTACTGAAGGCATAGCTCACTGAAATCTGCTTGCGGTACTGCGAAGCACGGGTGTTGTAGGCAGTGAGACCACCAAGACCTCCAAATCCGGCACCGGTCTTGCCGAGGCCTTCTACGAGAACCGAATTACGGAAAGCGTCGTTGAGGCCGCCCCAGTTGGAGAAGACCGGACGCCCCGTCTCGGGGTCGTTCATCGAGATGCCGTTGATCATCACCTCGCTGTACTTCGAGTCGTTGCCACGCACGCGGTAGCGCAATGAGCCCAGATTATAGGCTGCGATGCTGTTGAACACGTCGCGCGACGAGTTGAGCAAGGTGGATGCATCGTTGACCGAGGTGGATGACTCGTCAAAGTCAGAGTCGAGCAGAATCACCGTCGGCACATCGTTTTGGTTCAAGTCGGTAGTGTCGACAACTTGGGCATACGCCCCCGTCATCAGCACCGTTGCGACCAAAAATAGTAGGAATTTCTTCATATTGAACTTTTTATGATTTGCGTTGGGTTTTGTGTGAATCAAACGGACAAAAATAGGAAAAAGTTCTTTTGTCGCTATCATTTTTATTGGATTAATTTGCTACCTTTGCCGCGTTATCAACCCTAATATCACGCCCTACATGAACAAACACTTTGCTTCCATATTGGCACTTTTGGCTTTTGCACTTGGTTTTACGAGCCTTAACGCCCAAGAACAGCAAGCCTATAAGGTCGGCTTGGTCGGTTTCTATAACCTGGAAAACCTCTTCGACACCATCAATGACCCGAACAAAAACGACGAGGAGTTTCTGCCCCAAGGTGCCAACCAATGGAACTCGGAAAAATACCTATCCAAGCTCCACAATATGGCCTATGCCATCTCTACCATCGGTGCCGACATCACGCCCGACGGTGTGGCCATCCTCGGCATGTCGGAGATGGAGAACCGCACCGTGTTGGAGGACCTCGTCGCCCAACCCGAACTGAAAGGCCGCAACTACCAAGTGGTGCACTACGACTCGCCCGACCGCCGTGGCGTGGATGTAGGTTTGATATACAATCCAAAATACTTCAAGCCAACCAATAGCAAGACATACCGCACCATCGTCCCCGAAGATCCCGAGTTCATCACCCGCGACCAACTGGTCGTCTCCGGCCTCTTCGACGGCGAGATGATGCACTTCATCGTCATGCACTGGCCTTCACGTGCCGGTGGCGAGAAACGCTCCATGCCTGGCCGTATTGCCGCTGCCAACCTCTGCCGCCACATCGCCGACAGCATCATGCGCCAAGACCAAAACGCCAAAATCATCATGATGGGCGACTTCAACGACTACCCTGACAGCAAGAGCGTGATCAACTACCTGCGTGCCTCGGGCGACATGAAAGACCTGCGCGACGGCGAGTTTTTCAACCCCATGTATGAATTGCACAAAAAAGGCTACGGCACTAACTTCTACCGCGATGCGCCTGGCGTGCTCGACCAGATGATCCTCACCCCTGCCCTGCTGCCCAACGGCTACGACAGCTACCAGTTCAAGAACGCAAAGGTACACAACAAGGAATTCCTGAAGCAACACGGAGGCCGTTACAACGGCTATCCCTTCCGCACCTTCGCCAGCGGCGTCTGGATGGGTGGCTACAGCGACCACTTCCCGGTGTATGTCATTCTGCTGAAAAAAGCGTAAAAGTTAAGGTCCCTGAGCTCGTCGAAGGGCCGACCGATAATTGACGGTGCTTCGATACTTCGACAGGCTCAGTACTCAGCAACCTGTTTCACTACATTACCAAACCTCTATTTCATCCACAAAAATCCAAGCGGGATTGCCAAATCCACTATGGTCTTCGGGCAGGTCGTAGCCTGAAATCACGACCTCGACAAACTTTGCCGTGACGGGTTCAAAATCCAGTTCGTAGGCAAAGATGCCGTCGCTGTCGGCCCAAGTGGAAATCGGGATGTCCTTTTGCGCCACCTCGCGGAAGGTCCCGCCATCGTCGGAAACCAACACCTTGACTTGGCTCGGATTGTAGATCCACGCACCTTTGTTCACTAAGGCATGGAAACGGACATGCTGCATCTCTGCAGGCTGCTCCAAATCGATAATGGCATCCAAAGGATAGCCGCAAAAGCCCAGCCAACGCCCCGAGTTGTAGGCTCCCCTACCCAAGTTGCCGTCATTGAGCAACGATGCGCCTTCGTAGGTGTATTTCTCGGCAGGCTGTTGGCGCAAGGTGATGGGCTTGTGGGTGGCCAGATTGGTTTCCACCGTGTCGGCCCACACCTGCGGGTTGAAGATGTGATCGGCGTAGGTGTAATGATAGAGTTCATAAAGTTGCACCATGTGGCGACAGCGTTCGACAAAAGCCTCAAAGTCACGCTCCTGGGGATTGTTCCACTGTATTTCTGTCAAGGCTTCCATGCGTGGCAGGGCCATGTACTGCACATGCCAGAAATGGGCGATGTATTCCGTCCAGATATTGGCTTGCACACCGATGATATGCTTTTGCTGCTCGGGTGTCAGTTCCTCGGGCAGCGGCTGGAACTCATACACGCGCTCCACGGGCAGGTAACCGCCGATGCACATGGGCTCGCTGGCGATGTCCTCGCTCTGGTAGTAGTCGAAATAAAGATGCGACGACGGCGCCATAATCACATCGTGACCTTTGCGTGCCGCCTCGATGCCGCCTTCCGTGCCACGCCAGCTCATGATGATGGCCGTCTCGGAGACATTGCCTTCCAAAATCTCGTCCCAACCGATGACACGCCTTCCACGCGCCTCCACCACCTTGGCCATGCGGTTCATCACATAGCTTTGCAGGTAGTCCTCGGCGGAGAACTTGTCGTCTTTCTTGATGCCCAGTTCCTTGATTTTGGCTTGGCATTTCGGGCATTTTTCCCAGCGTACCTTGGGGCATTCGTCGCCGCCAATGTGAATATAGGGCGAAGGAAACACATCCATCACCTCGTTCAGCACATCCTCGACAAACATCATGGTCTCCTCGTTGCCTGCACAAAGCACGTCTTCCGACACGCCCCAGCGCTTCCACACCTCGTAGGGACCGCCCGTGCAGCCCAATTGCGGATAGCACGCCAAAACCGCCTGCATGTGGCCAGGCAGGTCAATTTCAGGAATGATGTTGATGTGACGCTCAGCAGCATATTCAATGAGGTCGCGGAGTTCGTCTTGGGTATAGAAACCGCCGTGGCGGATGGTATCGTAGAGGTTGCCATTATGCCCGATGACCGTGCCGTTACGATAGGCACCCATCTCTGTCAGTTCAGGGTATTTCTTGATTTCGATGCGCCAGCCTTGGTCGTCGCTGAGGTGGAAATGGAACTGGTTCATGTTGTGCATGGCCAGCATGTCGATATAGACCTTCACCGAGTCCAAGGGGATGAAATGGCGACAGGGGTCGAGGTGCATACCGCGATAGGCGAAGTTGGGGTAGTCTTTTATTGTTCCGCAAGGGAGTTGAGAGTTTAGAGTTGAGGGTTTAGAGTTGAGAGTCAGTTGAGAGTTTGAAGTTGAGAGTTGAGAGATGGGCAGGCTTTTGCGGAGGGTTTGGATGCCGTAGAACACGCCGGCAGCGTCGGCGCCTTTGATGGTGACTTGCTTAGGGTTGATGTTGATTTCGTATGCTTCGGCTTGGTCGAAATCCTCGGGGACCACATTCAGCACAATGCCGTCGGGCTGGCTTTGATATTCTTGCATCTTCAAGGCATAACCCATGATGTCATTCACGTATTCGACCAGAAACTGCGCCTCACGTTGAATGCCCGATTCGTAATAGACAATAGTCTTTGGCCCTAGCTCAAACGGCTTCTCTTCATTCAGTTGAACCTCTTTGGGCTGAGGGATAATGTCGTAATTGGCAACAGGGAGTTGTTCTTTCGTGCAGGCGGACAGAGCGAGCGCCACAATTAATAAAATGGATAGTTTTTTCATACGTATTGGAATTAATTTGTGGCAAAGATATTAAATTCTTAACCACAACACCTTGCCCATGCTGGGCATACGAAAAAAAAAGTCCCCTGAAACCAGAGGACTCTTTTTTGTTAGGAATGACTTACAAATTAATCAAGCTGCATGGCATACATATTTGTAAATGTCTGGGCAACAATAACATTGTCAGCATTCTGTGTAGTGTAGCTACCAAGAAGGGTTTCACCGTCATAGACCTCAACAGTAAAGCCGTTGGCCAAGGTTCCTTCAGGAAGGACAAAGGTGAAGTCTCTGGACAGGTCGGGATAGCAAGTTTGCTTAGTGTCGCACAGCATGGTGATAATATTGTTTGTACCTTCAAAGACATAGCTCAAACCATTCTGGGCATAAACAATATCACCAGCAATATTTTCATTAGCGACAAGGACAACCTTGTCAATTTCTCTGGTCGTACCTTGAGGGGCATAGAAAGACACGTTCAGGAAACCACAATTGCTTTGGAACTGGAAGTTGTCAGCATTGTTGAAACCAACCATCGGATAGATGCCACTGACAAAGTTATGTTGCGGCACATAGGTTTGCGTAGCAGGGATGGTCATTCTCACATTGGCACCATCAACAACAGCGCTCGGATAGAAAGCGGTGTAGTCAGCGGTTTGGAGTTCGGACAAGAAACTCACCTTCTCAACGTCATCGACGAAGAAAGTAGCATCTTTATCAGCTTTGTCGGTGAGAACGAAATCGTAGTCGACACCAGCTCCGTTGAAAACCTTAATTTCATCACCATCGTCCCAAACCAAGTCCATTCCTTGAGCATGTGTTCTAGCATCGGAAATTGTTTGAGGCATGGAAGCGCTGAAAGTCACGTTTTTGGTATCGTTCTTCTTGCATGCAGTGAAAGCAAGAGCCACAAGGGCGCAAAGGCCCAGCATTCTTACAACTTTTTTCATTTTTTTCTCTGATTTTAAGTTAGACATTAATTAATACCGATTACCAGTTTCCGCCTTTTTGTTGAAATTCCAATCCAGTACCGTAGAATTCGGTCTCAAGTTCTACAGAAGCACAAAGGACGCCTTGTGGTTCGATTTCAATGACTTCCGCTTTGGGAGCCACATACAGTTTAATTTCTTTCATTTGTTTGATGTTTTAATTGTTAATAATGTGATTAATTATGCTCAAATTTATGTTCTGATTTCTCCTATTGAATCATCGTGCAAATTAAATACTTTTTTCTTTATGGCTTTGCAAAACATTCCATCTATTTAAGATATTAAAACCTATCCATTTTGGATATATTCCTCAAAAAAATTATAATTCAGTATCTCAGAAATGTGTTTCAACAAGTCCGTGTTGATGGAAGGACTGGCATACACCTTATACAGATGGTTGGGCGTACAAGGTATTTGGTGTGCAAGCCAAACCGTCGTCCTCCCCTGCTGCTGCAGCACGGCCTTAATCCTACTCCCTATGTGTACATCCCTTACGTTCGACATATTCTGTTTTTCACCTTGCAAAAATACACATTAATTTCAAAAATACAAAAAATCACATCCATTAATATTAATATTAATTGAGTGCTGTTTTCGTCTTGCGGAGACATTGCGCGCAACGCCTCTACTTTGCATTCACACACCGCGCCTTAATAAAATTATAAACGAAATCGAAATCCTCGTCGGCGACATAAACCTGGTTCTTATCGAATAGTTGGTTAACCTTGATCAGATTCAGCCGACGGCGCGCTTTGACACACCGCACATTGGCAAATACGGAGGTGCTCTTCGTTTTCGATGCGGCCAGCACGCCTGCGCCCATCGTCGTAGGGCTTTTGGCCATAGCACCCACCAGCGCCGTAATCAACCCAATCACCTCAGCTTTCTTGACTTGCCGAGGCATCTGGATGTGGGTCACTTCTTTCTCGTCCATCTCGAAAAGAACGACATACTTGCCTAATATGGCTGCCGTAATCAGAACACCAATGATTGTCAAGACAACAAATATTCCTAACATGATACCCGAAAGTTTCGTCCAAAACAGGAAATAATCCAGTTTCATATCCCCTAGGCCTATGATCAATCCGAACAGCCATACGATGCCGATAGAAATCATCATAACCTTGAGAACCGTAAAGAAGATGGTTGGGTTTTTCAGCATATTCATCTCATACACCCAACGGTATTTCCCGTCGCTGCAGAAACGGACTTCCTTGCCTTGGTAAGTCTTGCTTTCGACAGACTGCGATGCCTTTTCTATTGAATTGTCCATACTTTTTTTTGCAAAAATAAAAAAAGGATGGCTTTCACCATCCTTTTCTGTTGATTTTTGTCAAACAGGCTTATTCGCCCAACTTGATACGCACGAAGTTGCACACCGTGGCTTCCTTGTCGGCAGCCTGGATGTATTCGGCGACAGTCTTCGGGTCGGCGACCAGAGAGACTTGGTTGAGCAGGCAGCTCTCCTTGAAGAACTTGTTCAGACGGCCTTTGGCGATGTTCTGAATCATGCCTTCGTTGAGGTTCACCTGACCAGGCACAGTGGCCTTGATTTCGCGGGCCTGGGCACCTTGTTCCTCAGTGATGTAGCCTTTGGTGATGTTGGAGTTGATGTGGTCATCGCTG
>JAEEGK010009345.1_pt1 | contig 22914 bp, 20 predicted proteins | sample 8958771 | NCBI WGS metagenome assembly JAEEGK01 (sample SAMN16246547, study PRJNA631951) | gut metagenome | biome: gut microbiome; feature: rumen; material: SC-attached | host: Bos | place: Iran: Karaj | collected 2018-10 | reverse complement strand
GGGCGCCCAGGTTAGAGGCCAACCAGGTGGCATAGTCGGTGGCTTTGGCGTAGACGCGCAGGTCCTCAAAGCGGAAAAAGCTGACGATTTTTTCTTCTTGCTGATCCATTTTGTAATAAAGTTTAAAGGTTTTTTAAGTTTATGCAAAGAGATTATTAGACTATCTCTGCAAAGTATTTCATGAATTGAGTACGCATAGCCACAGAGGCTTTGTCGTTGGGCTGCACGGCGAGTTTGCCTCGGAACTGTTTGATTTCGTCATAGCCTTTTCTCTGCATCCAGGCCTGGAGGCCGTCATTGAGCTGGCGCAGGGTGTCGATGCCGTTTTTGTAGAGGCAGCTGACAACCTGGACAGTGGTGGCACCCGAGAGGAGCAGCTTGACCACGTCGTCGGCAGTGTAGACACCGGTGGAGGCCGAGAGGTCACAGCGCATCTTCTTGCTCAAAATGGCTACCCAACGGAGCGTGTTGTATATATCCTCCGGATTGGAGAGGTAAGTGGCGTTTCGGAGGGTTTCCGCCTCGATGTCGACATCCACCTGGACACTCTTGTTGAACATGGTGACGCCCTGGATGCCCATCCAAGAGAGCTGCTGCATCTGCTTGGCCATATCAGTGAAGTAGGTGCCCACCTTGATGCTGATGGGAATGCTGACCGACTTGCGCAGAGTGTTGATGATCTGGGTGAAGGTGCGTTCCACATCATCGCTCGAGAGGGAAGTCTCGTAGGGGAGAATAGCCATATTGAGTTCGAGGGCGTCGCAACCTGCTTCCTGGAACTTGATGGCGTAGGTGATCCAGTTCTCATAGGAAAAGCAGTTGATACTGCCGATCACGGGGATAGAGAGGTTCTGCTTGGCCTCACGAATCATTTGGAAATGGTTATTCAGCGAGTCATCAGCCACATGGGCGGCGATGTACTCATAGCTGTCGCCATAGTTGTCGATAGGGGCCACAACATGGGTGTTCTTCTTGATATCGAAGATTATCTGTTCCTCAAAGACCGACTTCAGCACTACAGCGCCGGCGCCAGCTTTTTCCATTTCCATGAGTTTACGCACGTCGGCAGTCAACCCGCAGCTTCCGACAATAATAGGGCTCTTCAAGTCCAGTCCAAGGTATTTTGTCTGTGTATTCATCTGGCAGTTTTTTTACATTTTTTTTGAAAAAAAGCTCTTCACCTGTCATTCTGCACATGGTTTTTCAATCTGCAAAGATATGAAAAATATATTTACAAAAAAAAAAATAATTCCAATCAAAAGGATAAAAAAATCACAAATAACTCATTCCCAAATAAAAACAAATTATATTTTTTTTTACAAACAAGGCATGGGGAAAATATTTTTCATTTTTCCACTTATGTTTTTCAATTTTTTCGTACTTTTGCAACTCGAATTTTTTTACAAAAGAGAACAAAAACTATCATAATGAAAGAACAAATTGAAGAAAAGAGTATCGAGAAGAATGACAATTTTCTTCTTCGTGCCCAAGCGTTCATCCAGAGAAACCAGAAGATACTCATCATTTGCGGTTCCGCCATCGTGGTTATCGCCGCTTTCATCTGTCTGCGCATCTTTGTTTTCACACCCAACGCGCAACACAAGACCGCTGAGTCAGGCTACTATGCCGAGAACTACTACATGTCCGGTACCGACAGCTACAATGCCGAAGACCTGAAGAAGGCCATGGACGGCGACGGAAAACACCCCGGCTTCAAGAGGCTTCTTGAAGAGCACTCGGGCAACTTGTTCCACAGCACTCCCAAGCTCACCAACACCTACCAGTATATGGCCGGCGTCACCTCGCTGCGCCTCGGAAAATACGACGATGCCATCAAATACATGGAGGATTACGAGGCCGACGAATACTACACCGCTTCCCTGAAGCTGATGATTCAGGCCGACGCTTATGTGGAGAAGGGCGACAACAAGAAAGCCATCGAACTCTATCTGAAGGCTGCCGAAACCAACCCCAACGACATGACCTCCCCAAACGCCCTCTTCAAGGCAGGCATGTGCTGCCTTGCTCTGAACGACAATGCCAGTGCACTGAAGCATTTCAACACTATCAAGGAGAAATATCCGATGAGTGTCGAAGCCGCCAACATCGAATACTATATCGGTATCGCAGAGGCTAAATAAGAAGACACTTTGCATCTATAAATAAAAGAGAGAAGAGGCCGATCGGCCTCTTCTCTCTTTTTTGGTAGAGCACTGTGAATGCCAGACTAAAGGTTGACAAAGAAATCAACCGATTTGCCTGAGGCCGAGCCCACATAACGATAGATAATGTTTTTGTGGGCATTTCTGCAAGCATCCAGAAAGCTCTTCCCGGCAGGGTCGCGTTCCAGGTTGCGGATTTCGTCATCGAGGAGGGCCTGGGCTTCACTCCTGTTTTCATTCATTTGATCGATGTCGTAGAGGTCCTCGTCCATAGAATAGAGATAAACGACATTGGAGCCTTCGACGAACACCTCCTGCATGACAATGCCTGTTTCAACTGCCACTGGGCACTGGTTGTTGGTCACCCTGACATTCTGTTCGAGGAATTCATCAGGATCCATTGCTTCCGAAGGGTTGTCTGACCGTTTTTTCAGCTCGTCGTACGAAATGGTGAAAGAAACAGTCCGCCCGCTTGTTTGACCTTTGTAGACAACTCTCAAGCCCGCATTTGCCTTCTCAAGTTCTTCCATCAACTTCTTGGTATTATCGGCATTCGAGAACAATGATTGAAAGGCGCCTTCTTTCGCGAGCTCAGGGTTCTGTTCGAGGACATCGAGGTCTACAAAATCCTCGTCGGCAGAGGCATAAAAGACGAGATTCTTTCCATCGAACTCAATAGAGGTGATTTCGCCGACCATGCCAATGGAAAACGGGCAATCCTCATTGGCTTCTTTCGCCATTTTTTCCAATTCGTTTTTGGCTCTATCGCTATCGGATTTGCAGGAAACCGCCACAAAGGCAAGCGTGGCCATAAGGAGGAAAAGGGAATAAACTTTTTTCATAAAATAAATTTGTTGGTTAATATTTTTATTTACATAAACATAAGACATGCCCAAAATCAACTCTGCATACGTTCAAGCGAGGCCACAAGATTCTCGGCGCCGTCGAAAATCTCACTGATGTGGGTGGCGGCCATGTAGGCCGGAGTGGTGAGAATCTTGTGCTCGGTGTCGACGCAGACATCGGTGGGGCCGCAGGAACAAACCTTGCATCCGAAACCTTTGGCAACGCCTGATGCCTGGTTGTTGTCGGGACCAAGGGTAAGTTCCACCTCATAGCGTCCCAGCACCTTGGCCACCACCATGGGGGCGATACACATGGCCAGCACAGGCTTCTCAGCACGGTAGGTCTCGAGGATGGCGTCCTGCACAGTGTCTATGACCTCCATGCGAGGGCCGTCGAAGGCAAAGGTGGAGAGGTTACGGGCGGCACCCATACCACCGGGGAGGGCCAGGGCGTCGTAGTCGGCAGGGCGATACTGTTCCAGGGGCAGGAGGTTGCCACGGGCGATGCGGGCACTCTCGACGAAGATGTCACGCTGCTCCATGTCGAGCATGGTGCCTTCTTCCTCATCGTCTTCAACGTCAATATGAGGCACCGCCTCGAAGAAGCCCTCGGGGGCAAAACACTGGTACTGCCAGCCACGACGGTCGATAGCCAGCATCAGACTTAAACTCTCCTGCAGCTCACTGCCATCGCGGTTGCCACAGCCGGAAAGGATAACTGCTATTTTTTTCATAACCATAAAAATATAGTGCCTATAGAAAACACCGTAACTATAGGCACTATTTAAAACAACTTATTTGTTGAAAGCGTCGACGCTCTCTTTGATGAGCTGGAAGGTGGCTTCGATGTCGTTGTCGAGACCCATGGAGAAGCGGATGAGGCCTTCGCTCATACCCATCTCTTTCTGGATGTCTTCGGGAACTTCGGAGCTGGTGCTCTTGCCACTGTTGCTGAAGAGGGTCTTGAAGTAACCCAGGCTGACGGCGAGGTAGCCGACACCCTTCTGCTGCATGAGTTCCATGATTTTGCTGGCGCGCTCGGCAGTACCCATGTCGATGCTGATCATACCACCGAAACCATAGCCATCGTTCATCATGCTGCAGAACAGCTCGTAGTCGGGATGCTCGGGCAAACCGGGATAGTTGTACTTAAAGCCCACCTCTTTGAAGCGTTTGGCCAGATACATGGCGTTCTCGCCGTGCTTCTTCATGCGGATATGCAGAGTGTGGAGGTTCTTGTTGATGGAGGCGCTGCGCATGGGGTCCAGCACGGGGCCAAGGAGCATGCAAGTACCATTGTTGACATCAATCAGGCTGTTGATATACTCGGCGCTGCCGCAGATGGCACCGGCGACGCAGTCGTTGGTACCATTGATGTACTTGGTCATCGAGTAGACGGTGACGTCGGCACCCAGACGGCAGGGGCTGAAAATCATCGGGGTGAAGGTGTTGTCGACGATGAGCTTGGCACCAGCAGCATGGGCCATCTTGCTCAGCTCGGGAATGTTGGCGATGCGGAGCAGGGGGTTGTTCATAGTCTCGGTATAGACCACCTTGGTGTTGGGGTGCTCGGCAAGGGCTTTCTTCACAGCCTCGAGGTTCTGCATGTTGACGAAGGTGGTGTTCACGTTGAACTTCTTCAGGTAGTTGGCCATGAAGGCGAAGGTGCCACCGTAGGTAGTCATGCTGGCCACGATGTGGTCGCCGGCATTGACTTCATGCAGCAGAGCGCTGGTGATGGCGGCCAGACCGGAACCGGTGACCCAAGCCATCTCAGTGCCTTCCATAGCGGCCAGACGCTGGCAAAGAGCGAGGTTCGAGGGGTTCCAATGACGGCTGTAGAGGAAGTAGCCCTCTGTTTCGCCGTGGAAAGTCTCGGTCATGAGGTGTGCCTCAGGGAAAGTGAAGGTGGCACTGTCGCAAATTGCAGGGTTCACGCCACGGTTGGCATCACGGCCATCAATACGCTGGATGGCGGTTGCGGGATCAAATTTGTTCATTTTCTGTTAATGTTTTATATAATTTTTATCTTTAAAAACGAGACTGCAAAGATACGAAAGTTTTTCCATTCTGCAAGAAAAAAAACTTCCGACTGGGAAAAGCCGTCTTCACGCAATGCAACAACAGCAACAGACTATCGGCTTTCCAGCAAGTCCCGAGCCCCTTTGGGCAAGTATGGTTTTATTGCCCTGCAGAGGATAGAAATCCGTCTTCGTAAAAGCCGGGGCATCCATGTATATAGCCCCTAGAGCTTCGTTTCACCATTCAGGATGCTCATGAATCGGACTCACGAAAAGTTTTGTATACCTAACGAGAAAAAAGAATATTTTTTCTTACAGATAGAAAAAGTTTCGTATCTTTGCATTTTGAAATAAAACATAAGTATATAATGAAACGCATCCTTTTTTCGCTCATATTCACCTTCCTGACCATCATGAGCTCCGAGGCGCAGAAGCTTGTCTATGAGAGTTCTCTGCAGAGTTTTGGCTACCAAAACGACAACGGGACATGGAAGATAGCCCCACGATTCCAACGTGCAGGCGAGTTTGAGGGCGGCACCCGAAAATGGGCACCTGTGAAGCTCGACGGCCACTGGGGCTGCATCGATGTGGATGGCAACATCATCTGTCGCAACCTTTTCCCCTCCAAGGAGGTGGCTCGTGAGGCCGGCCATGAGTGGGAGATTATGAGCGAGCCCGGCAAATGGGTATACCCTGCCCGCAACCAGGCTGATGGGAAATGGGGGTTTGTGGACTACTACGGCCGCTGGAAATACCAGCCTGTCTATGAGAACGCCCGTCCCCACGAGGGCAAAGACCCCAAACGCTATGCGCCGGTAAAGAAAGACGGTCGCTGGGGATGCATCGACGGCCGCGGAGTGCTGGTAATCAACAATATCTTCATGACCCCTGATCAGGCCTCCGAAGCCGGTGAGCAGTGGGCCATCGGACTCAACTACTACAAATGGCGTATCCCTGTCACCAACCCCCAGACCGGACTTTGGGGATTTGTCGACTATCTGGGTCGCTGGGCAGTACAGCCCCAATACTCAGAGCAGGTCCCCTTTGGCGACAACCACTGCTACGAATACACACAGGTGAAGCAGGAAGGCCGCTGGGGCAATATCAACCGCGACGGCGAGATCATTTCCACCTTCATTTTCTTCACCAAAGAAGATGCCGCCTACGCTCTGCGCCAATATGAGCATGGACGTACCTTGGAAGGATGGCGTGTCCCCGTGACCAACCCCTCCGACGGCAAATGGGGCTGGGTGGACTGGAGCGGCGAATGGCGCATACAACCCATCTTCGAGGATGCTTCACGCTTCGCCAACGACACTGGCCTCTTCGCCACAGCAAAATATGACGGTTATTGGATGGTGATAAGCGATACCGGCGAATATCTCTCGCGCAACGTTTTCAACCTCAGCAGCGAAGCCTGGACTGCTGGCGACCAGTGGGACCGTGGAGAGGAACTAGGCCACTGGCTCTACCCCATCATGGATCCCGGCACTCAAGCCTGGGGCTATGTCGACTTCAAGGGTGAATGGGTCATCAAACCCACCCTCGAGGATGCAAAACTCTTCACTTTCGTCTGGAACGACCGTGTGGCCCCTGCCAAGATGGACGGCAAATGGGGTTGCATAGACCATACCGGACAGTTCGTGGTGAAGAACCAGTATAACACTTCGGCGGAAGCAGCCATGGCTGGTCGCCGCTGGGCTGAAGGAAAGAAATTCTGACGGATTTAAAGATATTTGGAAGTGAAAACTATCATTCATAATGCGACCATCGTCAATGATGGCCGCATTTTTGTTGGCACTGTCGTCATCGAGGACGATAAAATAGTTGAAGTGTCGGAGAAACCTGAATATCCCGAATGTTCAGAACACTGTGAAGTCATTGACGCCACAGGTCTCTTCTTGCTTCCCGGTGTCATCGACACTCATGTACATTTCCGCGACGGCGGCCAGTCAGAGAACCCTGCAGGAACATTCTACAGCGAAAGCCGTGCCGCACGTGCCGGTGGCGTGACTTCCGTCATCGACATGCCCAACACCAAGCCCCTGACCACCAGTCTCGAAACCCTAGAAGCCAAGGAAACCCTGGCAGCACGTGACAGCGCTGTCAACTATGGATTCATGCTTGGTGCCACCAACGACAATATTGACGACTTGCTGGCCATTGAACCCACGCGCTATGCCGCCATCAAGCTTTTCCTGGGCTCATCTACTGGCAATATGCTGGTGAACAATCCCGAACAACTCGACCACCTTTTCCGTGACGCTCGCAAACTCATCGTAGCCCACTGCGAAGAGGAGGCTGTGGTGCAAGCCAACCTGGCAAATGCCAAACGCGAATACCAAGGTACTCCCGGGGAGACAGCCTCCCTGCATCCCAAGATTCGCAACACCGAAGCCTGCTTCCTGAGCACCTACAAGGCCATCGAACGTGCCCGTCGTTACGGCACACGCTTTCATGTGGCCCATATCAGCACTGCGACGGAGCTCTCACTTCTCTCCAACTTCGACCTGGCACAGAAAAACATTACTGCCGAGGTTACTCCCAACCATCTATGGTTCGACGACCGCGACTACTCCGAACTGGGCAACAAAATCAAGTGCAACCCCGCCATCAAGAGCAACGATGACCGACTGGCATTGTGGGCCGCGTTGGAAGATGACCTCATAGACACTATCGCCACCGACCATGCCCCCCACCCTCTTGAAGCCAAACAGAATCCCTATTTCGACGCCCCCAGCGGTATTCCCAGTATCCAACATTCGTTGCAGATGATGCTGGAGCCGGCTATCGACAATAACGAATTGTTGCTCATGATAGTGCAGAAGATGTGCCACAATCCAGCCTCGCTTTTCGGTATCGAAAAACGTGGATTCATCCGCAAGGGCTACAAAGCAGACCTTGTGCTCGTACGTCCCGCTGTGGAGGAAAAGGTTACGCGCGAATCATTATTATATAAGTGCGGCTGGAGTCCTCTCGAAGGACAGACGTTTCATACTCACATAGAAAGGGTGTGGGTCAACGGAGATGCCGCCATCGGTGTGGGAGAGCCTCTTCGTTTCTGTAAATAAGAGTTCAGCGCGAAGGGATTCTCTATTTTGAACTGCCCAAGCTCAAACCAATGCCGGCAAAGAGAGTACTGCCCTCCCAGGCTTTCCTCACAGACTCTTTGTTGGCGAGGCTGAAGTCTTCACGGTCAATCAGGTCTGCGTTGTAGCCTACATAAACCCTGAAGCGACGATATTGCACACCTACGCCGACAGTGCCTCCCATGTCGCAGTGGAGGTCCACCTGGTCGGCGACATTTCTGTAGTTGGCCAGTTTGGAGATGCCAACATTGAACACGGGGCCTCCAAAAACCAAGAGGTCGGAATGTTCTCCGAGAGAAATTTTAAAATTCAAATAGAACGGCACCTTCAGGTTGACATTAGAGGTGGTGTAGCTCTGCTGCGAGGTGTCGTTGATCAAAGCTTTGGCTTGGGCGAAGCTCAGGTAGGCTCCCGGCGCTATGCCTATGTCGCCAAGCAGCGGCACATTCAGCGATGCGCCAAACATGCATCCGTTCATATAGTCGACATGACCCAACAGGCTGTCCAGATTACCATTCTGGTAGTTGAACGTATGCTCCTGATGGATGTAGGCGACATTTACGCTGACTTGGGCTTTGGCCGTGTTCAGAGAAAACACGGCCAAAGCCATACCTATCAGCAAGAATATTTTTTTCATAAAGCCCGTGGGGTTTTATTTTTCCAGACGTATACGAGCATCGACGGCGGTGACGTAGCGTGGGTTGCCCAGGAGCGGGTTGAGGTCCATCTCGGCAATCTCGGGAGCGGCTTGCACCAAGGCGCTGACGCGGGCCACCTGCTCTGCATAGAGGTCGATGTTGACACCTTCCTGGCCACGTACACCTTCGAGAATCTTATAGCCCTTAAGCTGTTTAAGCATCTCTTTGGCTTCGGCGGCAGTGATGGGTGCCAGCGCACTTTGGACGTCTTTCAGCACCTCGATGAAGATACCTCCCAGACCGAAGAATATCTGATGTCCGAACTTGGGGTCGCGGATGGCTCCAATATAAACATCGAGGCCGTCCAGCATCGGGTACATCTCCACGGCATAGGTCTCGGGGATCACGATGAGGCGGTCAAATTCCTTGGCTACGGTGTCGAGGTCTTTGACGCCGAGGGTCACGCCGCCCACATCGCTCTTGTGCAGCGGGCCGACGACTTTCATTACCAGAGGTACGTCCTTCGAGCAGCCCACCTCCTTGGCGAAAGCGAGGGCGTCTTCTTTCTTGGAGACTTCAACACTCTTCTTGCGGCTAATACCGGCGGCGTCAAGCAGCTCGTTATAATCACTGATTTCCATATAGCCGTCCTTGCAGCGTTCGACAGTCTTGCGGATACGAGCCACGTCGATGGCCGGCTGTTCCACATGCTCGGGCTGCGGTTTGGGTGTGTTGTAGACCTTGCAGATGGCATTGCCCAACACACATTCCTCGGGGAAGTTGATACGGCCTTTGGCGATGAAGTCGTTGATCTCGTCCTTGACATTGATGATGGAGGGGAGCACGGGGAAGATGGGCTTCTTGCAGGTTTTCATCTTCTCATCCAGCAGGTCATAGACCTCTTTGTTGCTGAACAGTCCGGGCGAACCAAAGATGACCACGGAGAAGTCGATGTCGGTGTATTCGTTTTCCACGGTGTCGATAATATAGCCCAACTGTTCGGCGGTGCCGGTAGCGAGGAAGTCAATGGGGTTGCCCACGGAGGAGCCTCCGAAGAGTTTCTCCAACAGGGCAGGGCTGGCAGGATGGTCCTTCAGCGAGGGCACTTCCATACCACCATTGCTCAACACGTCGGTGAGCATGACGGCAGGGCCGCCGGCGTGGGTGATAACGGCGCAGCGTTTGCCTTTCAATTCGGGATGCATGAAGACCGCGCAGACGGTGGTGAGTTCCTGACGGTTCTGGCAGCGGACGATACCGGCCTTACGGAAGAGAGCGTCAACGGCGGCGTCGTTGGTGGCGAGGGCGCCGGTGTGGCTGGAGGCGGCACGAGAGCCGGCGGCGGAGCCGCCGCTCTTGATGGCTGCAATGTGGCAGCCCTTGTTGATGAGGTTGCGGCTATGCTTCAGCAACCGCTGCGGGTCGCCGATCTTCTCCATATAGAGCATGATAACATGCGAGGACTTCTCGGGATCGAAGGTCTCGTCGAGATGTTCCAGCACATCCTCGATGCCCAGTTGGGCGCTGTTTCCCACAGCCCACACACTGTTGAACTTCAACCCGTTGCTCATGCCATACTCCTTGATGAAGACGGCGGTGGCGCCGGAGCCGGTGATGAAGTCGACACCTTTGGGGTCAAGCGGAGGGATGGGGGTATCGAAGCATCCGGCATAGTTCACATTGAGGAAACCGGTGCAGTTGGGGCCGATGAGAGAGCCACCGACGCTGTTGATGGTATCAACAATATGTTTCTCGATTTCAGCACCCTCATGGCTTTCCTCCGAGAAGCCGGCGCTGACGATGATGAAGCCCTTGCAGCCTTTCTCCTTGGCCAGCACATCGACCGTCTGGGCGCAGAACTTGGCGGCGATGCAGAGGATGGCGCAGTCGACCTGCGGCAGATCCTCGACCTTGCTGTAGCATTTCACGCCTTGCACCTCGGACTCCTTGGGATTGACGGCATAGACCTGCCCCTTGAAAGGACTCTCAAGGAGGTTCTTCAGGGACTTGCCGCCGGGTTTATGGACATCACTGGAAGCACCGCAGATGACGATGCTACGGGGATTTAGTAATTCTTTTGCTATCATATCGTTTATTATTGTTTGATTCTCTGCTTTATTGATTATTTGAAATGCAAAGATACAAATAAAAATTTAATTGACAAAAAAAACTTTGCCGCCGCAGTTTTTCCTGCGACGGCAACTATGTAGTCTTGAAAAGAGAGCGTCTCTTTTATTTTTTTCTTTTCAGCAACTTGCTCACAATCCGACGAACAAGGGCGCGCTCACTCCAGAGGATGGCGGCGAGGAAGAGACAGAGCAACAGAGTGTTGTAGGCCAGACGGAGCCAGAGGTTGTCGAAATGGACCCACGCATCTACTTCGGAAGGAGCTGCTCTGAACGCGAAAAGAACCAGCGCCAGTGCGAACCAACCCAGGATGGAGGCCACAGGATAGGGCACTTGGTAGTGACGCTGACCAATGAAATAGCTGAGCAATACACAGGTGCCGTAGCCCGCCAATCCACCCCAGGCACATGCCATATAGCCCATCTTGGGCACCAGCAACACATTCACCAACACCAACACTACACACCCAATAGCACTCATAATGGCGCCCCAGTAGGTCTTCGCCGTCAGCTTGTACCAGAACGAGAGATTGAAATAGACTCCCATGAGGATTTCGGCCATCATCACGATGGGGACAGCCCGGAGACCATCCCAGTAGTCATGGCGGATAATGTATTTGAAGACATCCATATAGCACACCACAACCATGAATGCCAAAAGGGTGAACATCACGAAATATTTCATCACCAACGCTTGACTTTCCTTGCTCTTTGCATCACGACCGCTGTCCTTGCAAGAATCACTCCCTTTCGATCGCGTTCCCATTGCAAAGACAAAAGGCTCGTAGGCATAACGGAAAGCCTGTGTAATCATCGCCATAATCATGGCTATCTTCACGCAAGCGCCATAGATACCGAGCTGTTCCTGCATGTCTTCTCTGGGATAGAGATAAGGAAAGAGTATCTTGTCAGCCACCTGGTTCAGGATACCCACCAAACCCAGCAACAGTAGAGGCCATGTGTACTTGAGCATGCGCTTAAGCAATTGGAGATTGAAAAACGAAACCCGGAGATCTTTGAGTTCCTTCCAGAAACCGAAAGTGACCAAGGCGGTGCAGAGGAGGTTGACGTAGAAGATGTAGCCGACGTTGTCCGCCTGGTGGTACCACTGCATGAAGGGTAGGTGCTGCAGCCGGGGTGCAACGAGGAAGACGAAGAGGTTCAAACCGATGTTGAGGACGATGAAGGCGAGTTTCAGGGCTGCGAATTTCCAGGCTTTGTTTTCGAGACGCAGGCGAGCGAAGAGTATGGCCTGGAAGGCATCGAGAGCGACGACGATGGACATGGCGGCGATGTAGCCAGGGTGGGCGCCGTAGCCAAGTGCCTCGGAGACGGGACCCAGGAGGGCGAAGACGACCAGAAGGAAGAGCAGGCTGACGCTTCCGACGGCGACCAGGGCCGTGGAGAACACGCTGGGGGCTGGATGCTCCTTGCGGTTGGCGAAGTAGAAGAATGTAGTCTCCATGCCGAAGGTGAGGAGCACAAGGAGCAGGGCGGTGTAGGCGTAGACGTTGGTAACGACGCCGTAACCACCAGAAGCTGCAGAGATGTGGTATGTGTAGAGGGGGACAAGGAGGTAGTTCAGGAACCTGCCCACGATGCTGCTCAGTCCATAGATGACCGAGTCAGAGAGGAGTTTTTTCAGTGAGGACATGTCTTTGTAACGTTTAACGGTTAAAGGTTAACGGTTAAAGTGCTTTTTGTAACGTTTGATTTTATTTATAACGTCCGTCGGAAAGAAATATTGTGCCCACGCAATAAATCGGTTGGCTTTTCGTTTGTTATTACAAAGTTGCAAAGTTTTAAAGTTTAAAGTTTTGTTATTGCAATGTATCTGAATTGTATTGTCCGTTGTTCCAGGGTTTTCCCGTTCCTTCTGCTGCTGACTCTCATGGGTGGATGCAGCAAGACTGTGAAGGTGAACGACCTAAGGATCATCCCGGAGCCTGTGACGGTGGAGAAGTCGGCGGGTTCTTTCCCCATCGACGACAATATCACCATCTCGATCTCGGGCCTGGGGCAGAATTCCAACACGGTGAAGTACATCCTCAACTCCCTGCGTCACGCCCGCATACAGCCCAACCTCGTGAGCCACAAGGAGAGTAGCAGGATGAGACTGACGGTCCACGAGGAGTTGGATCCGCGTCTGGGTGAGGAGGGCTACCGGATCGAGGTGACTCCCGACGTGGTGTCCCTTTCCGCGAACAGCGAGCAGGGGCTTTTCTATGCCTACCAGACGTTCATTCAGATGCTTCCTCCCGACATCTTGGAGCATTCCTACAATCCCATCGGCCTTCCAGCCTGCACGATTGTTGACTATCCGCGCTATGCGTGGCGGGGTGTCCACTTCGACGTCTGCAGCCATTACTATACGCCGACGTTCATCAAGAAGATCCTGGACCTGATGGCGAACTACAAGATGAACCGTTTTGTCTGGCATCTCGGCGACGACCACGGCTGGCGCATCCCTTCCGAAAAATATCCGCAGCTGAACGCAGTGGGCTCGTGGCGAGTCTACCGTCGCAACACGAACTGGAACGACACTATCATCCCCCGACCGAACGAGAAGGCCACCTACGGCGGCTACTATTCGAAGCAGGACATCGAAGAGATCGTCGAATATGCCGCATCCCTCAACATCGAGGTGATACCCGCCATTGAGCTTCCCGGCCACTGCTCCCCCATCCTCTCCTCCTATCCCCAGCTCTCCTGCGACAACGGCACCTACCCCATCCCCTGCGGGGGCTTCACCAGTACTACTCCCATCCTGTGTGCCGGCAACGATTCCACCCTGATTTTCATCAACGACATCCTCGACGAGATCGCTGACCTTTTCCCTTCCCAGTATGTTCATATCGGCGGCAGCGAGGCCAATCTGGAGAACTGGAAGGCGTGCCCAAGGTGCAGGAGGCGCATGGCGGAGAACCATCTCACCCATGACGACCAGCTCTTCCTCTGGCTTCTGCGCCAGGCCGCGCAGCATCTCCGCGAGAAGGGCCGCATCCCCCTCACATGGGACCTCAGCGACTCCTCGCCCCTGGTACCCGGCGCCATGGTGACGGCCCAGACCCTCTCTTCCGGCATCGGTGCAGCCCAGGCGGGCAACGAGGTGATCATGTGTCCGCCGGACTACTGCTTCTTCGGTCGCTACCAAGCGAATCCTCATTTCCAGCCCCTAGCCCACGACGGTGTGACGACGCTCGCCCACGTCTACTCCTTTGACCCGGTCCCCCTCTCCTCCCCCCGGCACACATCGAAAAAGATTGTCGGAAGCCAGTGCATCCTCTCCACCGAGCATTTCCCGACCGAAGACATCGCCGAGTACATGCTCATCCCCCGGCTTCTTGCGCTGAGCGAGAGTCTGTGGTCCTCCTCGGAGAGCAAGAACTGGAACCGCTTCCGCAAGAACGTCGAGGAGCAGAAGATACGCCTCAGAGCCAAGGGCTACACGTACTGCGACGGATCGTTCATGCCCATTATCCACACCCGCGCCATCGACAAGGACAGCATCTCCGTCTCGGTCTCCGTGGAGGTGCCCAACACGTACCTCTTCTATACCACTGACGGCAGCACACCCACCCAAAACTCCCAAGTGTACGTCAGTCCCCTACGGCTCCCGGTCAACACCACATTAAAAATCCTTCCTGTCTATCAGGACATCCAGCAAGACAGCATCTATGAATACATCCTCCCTTGATATAGACCGTCTACTCACCACCTCCGACCCTACGGCCGTAGACGCTCTCTTCGCACATGCCGCCGCCCTGCGCGACCGTGTCTCCGGGCGCAACGTCCTTCTCCGCGGCCTCATCGAAATATCCCACCCTTGCCGCAACAATTGTCTCTATTGTGGAATCAGGCGGGATGCGGGCCACGGACCCCAAGGAGAGGATGGTTCCCATGGAGAAGTCAAAATACGACGCTACCGATTGACAAAGGAGCAGATCCTCGACTGCTGCCAGACGGGGCACGCCCTGGGCTTCCGCACCTTCGTCCTCCAGGGAGGCGAAGACCCGTGGTTCACCGACGAGGTGCTCTGCGACATCGTCTCCGAGATAAAACGACGCTTTGCCGACAGCGCCGTCACCCTCTCTCTCGGCGAGAGGGGGCGCGAGAGCTTCCGCCGCCTCCGCGACGCCGGTGCCGACCGCTACCTGCTGCGCCACGAGACTGCGGACCCCGCACACTATGCCAGCCTGCACCCCGCCGAGATGAACTTCGAGCACCGCATGCAGTGCCTCCACGACCTGCGCGACCTCGGTTTCCAGGTCGGCACAGGGTTCATGGTGGGCTCCCCTCACCAGACCCTCGAGACCCTCAAGCAAGACCTCTCCTTCCTCGACCAATTCCGCCCGGAGATGGTCGGCATCGGGCCCTTCATCCCCGCCACCGGCACCCCCTTCCAGCACCACCCTGCCGGCAGCGTGGAGCTCACGCTGAGACTCCTCGCCATCATCCGCATCCTCCTGCCCAACGTCCTGCTTCCCGCCACCACGGCCCTCGGCACCCTCCACCCCGCAGGACGCGAACGGGCCATCGCCGCTGGTGCCAACGTCGTGATGCCCAACCTGTCGCCTCAGGATACCCGGGCGCTCTACTCCATCTACAACAACAAACTTTCCACAGGCTCCGAGGCCGCGGAGACCGTCGCCGACATACGCTCCCGCCTCAACGCCATCGGATTCAACGCCCCCGTCGATCGCGGCGACTATAAACCTTCCAACCTTAAAGAGATAAAAACATGGCAATAAAAAAATTTAAAAGACTAACGACCTTGGTGGCCCTACTTCCTCCACTGCTGCTTTGCGTCTCCTGCCACAAAAACTGCGTCTGCCAGGGCTATGACGGCGGAAGCCACACCTACACCTCCGACGAGGTCGACGCCGCGGGGGTCACCTGTGCCAACATGATCTTCCAGTCCGGAGAACAATTCTATGCCGTATGCGAATGGGAATAAACCCTAAAACTTTAAACCCCTTTAACCGTTAAACGTTATAAAAAATGACTGGAGGATGTGGATTGTGTCCTAGAAGATGCGGGGTCGACCGGAGCGCCGTCAGGGGCTTCTGCGGGGCCTCGACGGACCTCGAGGTAGCCTCCGTATGCCTCCACAGGGGCGAGGAACCGCCCTTGAACCCCATTGTAAACCTTTTCTTCGCCCACTGCAACCTCCACTGCATCTACTGCCAGAACTGGCAGATCTCCGGTGCGACAAGCCCGACAGCCCCTATTGCCTTGTCCACCCTCGTCGACCGCGTGTGCACCCTGCTGCCTGAAAGCAAGGGGATGCTGGGGTTTGTCACCGCGGCACACTATGCCGACCATATCCCCGAAATCATCGAGGCTGTCCGTCTTCGCGGCCTTCATCCTGTCGTCGTCTATAACTCCTCTGGCTATGAAAGCGTCGACACCCTCCGCACCCTCGAAGGGTACGTCGACATCTACCTCCCTGATTTCAAATACATGGACACCTCCCTCGCTGCCGCCTACAGCCACGCCCCCGACTACCCCGAGGTGGCCACAGCAGCACTCCGGGAGATGATACGCCAGGTGGGCGTCGGCCTCAAGGTCGACGACAACGGCACCGCCTACCGCGGCCTCATCGTCCGCCACCTCGTCCTTCCGGGGCATATCGACAACTCCCTCCAAGTCCTCGACCACTTGTCGCAACTGCCAACCACTAACTGCCAACTGCCAACGCTCTCACTCATGGCGCAATACTACCCTCCGCGTCCCGACCTCCCCTCCCCTCTCGACCGCACCCTCTCCCCAGACGAATACGCCACTGTCGTAGACCGCTACAACAAATATGGATTCGACGGATGGCTTCAGGAACTCCGAGCGCAAAGCAACTACCGCCCCGACTTCACCCTGAACAACCCTTTCGAACACACACTGACGCATTAACACACTATCGCAATGAAAAAACACACCCTCACCCTCGACTGGGACGACGAGAACCCACTCCTCGACGACATCGCCATACTCCTCTTCCAGACTGACACCCCTGGCTACCTCCTCGTCGACGACCTGAACCACCTGTACCGTCTCGCCATCGCACGCTCCGGCGACCTCCCCCTTCTCGAGACTTCATGGCCTTTCTACACCTATTACAACCACCTCAGCCTTCTTCACTACTATATTGTCGAACCTCCGCTTCAGGAGCCGTCGCCCTCCAACCCCTCACCTTCACCCCTCCACTCCTCCGTCAAGATCCTCATCCTCCGGGGCGAAGATGCCTCCTCCGTCGCCGACAGCATCCTCAGCGACTTCAGCACTCCGCCTTCGCCCGCCGACCCCTACAACCCCTCCGAGCAACAGCGCAACGACATCCTCCTCTCCTACCAGCAACTCCTCACCTCCGTCTCCCTCTACGACCCCCAGCCACCATCGGGGCTCTCCAGAAAAGCCGCCAGAGAGCGGCAGGAACTCGATACTCTCCTCACCACCCTCCTCGACTACCTCGACCTTAACCACCTGTAAAAACTATGTATGAAAAAAAAACTTGCACTTTCCGAAAACATTTCGTACCTTTGCATTTTAGTTTCCAAAAGACAAATATCAACCTAAAATAACAAACAACTATGGCAGTAAAAAGTATTAAAGACCTTGAACCCAAAGAGTTGTGGAGTAATTTCTACTCCCTGACCCGCCAACCCCGTCCTTCAAAGCATGAGGAAAAAGTGCGCAAATTCCTTGTCGACTGGGCGAAAAAGAACAAAATAGCCTGCCGTGTCGACTCCGTCGGCAACGTCATCCTCAGCAAGCCCGCCACCAAGGGCATGGAGAAGGTCCATCCCGTGGTGCTTCAGGCCCACATGGACATGGTGCCCCAGGCCCGTGCCGGCAAGAAACACGACTTCGAGAAAGACCCCATCGAGACCAAGATTGTCGGTGACTGGGTCTATGCCTGCGACACCACCCTCGGTGCCGACGACGGCATGGGTGTGGCCGCCATCATGGCCGTCTTCGCCAGCAAGACCGTCAAGCACGGTCCCCTGGAAGCCCTCATCACCACCGACGAGGAGACTGGTATGACCGGTGCCTTCGGCCTGAAGAAAGGTGAGCTCCACGGCGACTACCTCCTCAACCTCGACAGCGAGACCGAGGGCGAACTCTACGTGGGTTGCGCCGGCGGTATCGATGCTGCCCTCTCCATCCCCTACGCCACCGAGAAAGCCCCCAAGGGCATGGTAGCCTACAAGCTCACCATCGGCGGCCTCAAGGGTGGCCACAGCGGCATGGAAATCAATACCGGCCGCGCCAATGCCAACAAGCTCCTCTTCCGTCATCTCCGCTGGGTGGCTGAATGCGGCATCCGTCTCATCAGCCTCGAGGGCGGCAACATGCGCAACGCTATCCCGCGCGACGCCGAAGCCGTCATCGCCATGCCCAAAGCACACGAAGACTGCATCCTGAAAGAGTGGGACAAAGTGGCCGGATGGGTAAAGAAAGAACTCGCCAACGTCGAGCCCGACTTCTTCATGAAATACGAGAAAGTGCGCATGAACCCCACCGTCATTGACGAGAAGGGCACCCAGACCATCATCAACCTCATGATGGTGGCCCCCAACGGTGTCATCCGCATGAGCAAGGACATGGAAGGCCTCGTGGAGACCTCGCTGAACCTGGCCATCGCCAAGACCACCGCTGCCAAGAAGTTCGTCGTCTACGCCCTGCTGCGCAGCAGCGTGGACACCGCCAAGGAAGCCCTCGCCGAGCGCCTGGTGTGCCTCGCCGAGCTCGCCGGCGGCAAGTGCCAGCTCAGCGGCGCCTATCCCGGCTGGAAGCCCAACATGCAGAGCCAGCTGCTGAAGACCATGAAGGCCACCTACAAGAAGCTCTACAAGAAAGAGCCCGCCGTGATGGCCATCCACGCCGGTCTCGAGTGCGGCCTGCTCGGCGGCAAATACCCCGACATGGAGATGATCTCCTTCGGCCCGACGCTGCAGAGCCCCCACAGTCCCGACGAACGCTGCAACATCCCCAGCGCAAAGAAGTTCTACAAGTACCTGCTGGCGACACTGGAAGCCATTCCCGTGAAGAAATAAGTAGTAGGTTCAATAAACAAGAGGGGCGGCACCTTGCGGTGCCGCCCCTCTCTTTTTGTATCATGCCAGCCGCACCCGCGGGTCCAGCAGCGCATAGATGATATCTGTAATGATATTGATGAGCACCAGCAGCAGGCAGATGAACAAGATGGTGCCCATCACCACCGGGAAGTCGTACTTCTCCAGACCGTCGACAATCACCACCCCCATCCCCTTCCAGTCAAAGACATACTCGACAAAGACAGCACCGGCCAACAGCCCGGCCAGCCAACCGCCAGCCGACGTCACCACCGGATTGAGTGCATTGCGCAGCGCATGGTGCACCACCACACGGCGGGGACTGATTCCTTTGGCACGCGCCGTACGGATATAGTCCTGCGAGAGGGCTTCGAGCATCGAGTTTTTGGTGAGCTGCGTAAGGGTAGCCAGCGGCCGGATGCCGAGCGTGAGGGCCGGCAGAATCAAGTTCTTCAGGTCCATATACTCTCCGCAGCCATAGTCGTCGACAGAATACAGGTTGCCGAACATGTTGAGGTGTGTCCAGTCAGCCAGCACATAAGCAAAGAACCAGGCGATAAGGATGGCGGCAAAGAACGACGGCAGCGACATGCCGAGTGTGGAGAACACCAGCGTGACGCGGTCAATCCAGGTGTCCTTATGCAGTGCCGCCACCACCCCGAGGGTAATGCCGAGGGCGAGGGCGAAAATCATGGAGACCACAGCCAGCAGGGCCGTCTGTGGAAACGCCGTAGCGATAATCTCGCTCACCTTGCGCTGGCTCTGGTAGGAGCGCCGCAAATAGGGCGCCTTCACCACCAGCGAGGTGTGTCCCATGCGCAGCAGGGTAGCGTAGTTGTACTTGTCCTTCGAGAGGTAGAAGAAATTCTGCGGGTCGTCGTTGTTGTGCAGCGACAGCGGCAGAAGGTCGTTCAAATAGCCGAGATACTGCACCGCAACGGGCCGGTCGCGTCCCAGGTCACGGTTGATGATGTCAATGCTCTCCTGGTCGGCCCGCTGACCCAGCATCATGCGCGCCGGATCGCCCGGCAGGATGTTGAAGAGGAAGAAAACCAATGTCACCACCCCCAGCAGCACCAGGAGCCCATACATCAGCCTTTTTCCTATATACCTCAACATAGGGTTATCTCAATCCGTGGACAACACTTTTCTTGGCAACAAAATCCTTGAGATAGAACGGCTCGAAATAGGCCACATCCTCCGTCCTTCCCTCTGCCAGCCGCTGCAGGGCGGGCTGTAGCAATCCCTCGGCGGAAATGCGGAAACTCTCGTCGTAGCGGGCGTTGGGATGCACGCCAAGCACCGTGCGTGTCTTTGCGGCGCCGTTGCCAATAAACATCACCTCTCCCCTCTCGAACCATTCGTCATAGATATCCTCCTCAATCACATCGGCCTGTGTGTCCCTGACCACTGCGGGCTGACCTCCAACCTCCGCCTGCTGAACCATCATCGTGTAGCACTCCATGCGGCGGGCGTCAATCATGGGGCAGACCAGCCCGCGGTAGTCGGGATGCTGGTTGTAGTAGAGCGAGGCCATCGAGAACAACGTGGGTACCGACAGCAGCGGGATGCCGAGTCCGTAGCAGAGGCCCTTGGCGGTGCTCACGCCGATGCGCAGTCCCGTGTAGCTTCCGGGGCCCGACGACACGCATACCGCCGTGGGGGTGCCTGTGGCGAGCAGCTCTTTCACAAACAGCGGCAGCTGTGTGGAGTGGGCGTCGGGGGCGTCGCTCTCGCGGCGGGCCACGATGTGTCCCTCCTCGGCCAGCGCCACCGAGCAGACGGGCGTAGCAGTCTCTATCAGCAGCAGCTTGTTCATCTCATGTCGATGACTTCCAGTCCGCTGTGGGCTGCCGGGTTAAAGGTGAACTGGCTGGCGGCGTTGCTGGTCTTCTTGAAGTTGGCTACGTCGTAGATTTCGCGGCTGGAGTCGTACTTGTGCACCTCCATCCGGCGCAGCAGGCCGTCGTCTTCGTTGATGAGAAGGCGTATCTTGTGGTAGCTTCGGGTGGAGCGCGGCTGGAGGTCTATCACGGCAGTGCCGTCCTCCTCGGTGCGGATATACTTGGCACGGAAACTCTTGCTGTAGTTGGCCAGCAGGCGGCCGGGGTTGAGCAGGTCGATGTCGTCGTCGCTCACGTTGTTGATGGCCACCTCGTTGGCCGTCTTGTTCCAGTGCCACACCGTGGTGCCGTCGCTGATCAGCTCCTGGTCGGGCAGTATCAGGCGATATTTGCCTTTGTGGTAGCGCACCTCGGCCGTCTGCTTGGCCGTCAGCTTGTGCTGGCTGTCGTAGACCGACATGGTGACCGCAAAGCTCACATTCTGTTGGAAGCGGCCCGAGGCCTTCTGCAGCACCTCGGCGGCCGTTGCATCCATGCTGCGGTCCGACTGGTGGGTGATCTGCGCCTTCACGGTGAAGGGTGTGAGGTGGAAGGTAACCACCAAACACGCACATAGGATTATTTTCAGTATACTTTTCATTTGACTTTAACAACTATCTACTTAACTACTTAATGCAGGTTCACGCCTATGATGTTCATAAACTCCTCGCGGGTCTTGGGGTCTTTCATGAAGGCGCCGGTAAAGTCGCTGGTGGTGGTGACGCTGTTCTGCTTCTGCACGCCGCGCATACTCATGCACATGTGCTGCGCCTCGATGACCACCGCCACACCCAGCGGATTGAGGGTGCGCTGGATGCAGTCCTTGATCTGCTTTGTCAGACGTTCCTGCACCTGAAGACGGCGCGCATAGGCGTCGACCACACGCGGTATCTTGCTCAGTCCCACGATGGTGCCGTTGGGGATATAGGCCACATGGGCTTTGCCCACAAAGGGCACCATGTGGTGCTCGCAGAGCGAGTAGAGCTCGATGTCCTTCACCACCACCATCTGCTTATAGTCCTCATGGAACATGGCGCTGCGCAGAATCTCCTCGGGGTCGAGGTCGTAGCCGTTGGTGAAGAAGAGCATGGCTTTGGCGATGCGTTCCGGGCTTTTCAGCAGCCCCTCGCGGTCGGGGTCCTCGCCCAGGAGGCGCAGGATAGCCTTGTAGTGGTCGGCCATCTCGGCCACGCAGGCCTCGTCGTACTTGTCTATCTTCTGGTATCCTAATTCCATAGTCGTTTATTTAGTACTTATTAACGCAAAAAAATTGCCGAAAGTATGTCTCCGCACTAATAATTATAAAAAAGCCTCAATCTGCCCTCTCCCGATCCTCTCAACATCCCCTTCGCACCCCCTTCGGAATTTTTGCGACGATGATAGGAGCGGGAGCGGAGGGGGACCGGAGCGGGTCCGGAGGGGAACCGGAGCAGAGCACGGCGAAATTATGTTAAAACATAAGATAAAAAAGAAGGCCTATTCGACCTGGAGGAGGAGCCCTTTGAGGTACTCGCCTTCGGGGTGATGGATGGAGACGGGGTGGTCGATGGCGTGGGGCAGCTGGCGGACGATGCGCACGCGGCGATGGGCATTCATGGCGGCGGTGAAGACCATGGTCTGGAAGTCGTCGCGGCTGACAGCCTGGCTGCAGCTGAAGGTCATCAGGAGTCCGCCTGCAGGCAGGGCCTCCATGGCGCGCTGGTTGATGGAGCGGTAGCCTTTCAATCCCTGCTGGAGGGAGCGGTGGTTCTTGGCGAAGGCCGGAGGGTCGAGGATGATGAGGTCGAATGCGTTAGTGCGTGATTGTGTGATTGTGTTAATATACTGCAGGACGTCGGCGACGGTGCCGCGGTGGGGAGCGTCGGAACCGAAGTTCAACTCGACGTTGCGGTTGCAGAGCTCTATGGCTTTCTTTGAAATATCGACGGTCTCCACATATTCAGCGCCGCCGCGGAGGGCTGCGAGGGAGAAGCCGCCGGTGTAGCCGAAGCAGTTGAGGACACGGTGGCCGCGGGCCAGTTCGGCCACGAGGGCGCGGTTTTCGCGTTGGTCGACGAAGAAGCCTGTCTTCTGCCCTTCGA
>JAEEGK010009343.1_pt1 | contig 22917 bp, 16 predicted proteins | sample 8958771 | NCBI WGS metagenome assembly JAEEGK01 (sample SAMN16246547, study PRJNA631951) | gut metagenome | biome: gut microbiome; feature: rumen; material: SC-attached | host: Bos | place: Iran: Karaj | collected 2018-10 | reverse complement strand
CAGAATTATCTTTATCAAAAGCTTTAAAAGCGAATTCTAAATTTTTTTTAGAAATAATTTTATCTCTATTCATAGTACAATTTAAAAATTCATTATAATCAATAACTCCATTTCCATCTAAATCAACACTTTTAATCATATTATCAACTTCATCAGGATCAACTGTTCCATAAGCATTTCTATATCCTTCTAATATTTCTTCTTTATTTAATACACCATCACCATTTTTATCCCATTCAATAAATTGTTTTCTTAATTCATTTCTTTCTTCTCTTGTTGTTAATTGATTTACAATAAATGATATTGTTGCTTGTTCAAATTGTTTATCTCTTTTAAATTTTTTCATATTATCAAATGCACTTTTTGCAAGTTGATTACTATTTTTTTCTTTTGATTCATTTTTCTTAAAAAATTCATGACTTAAACAATCTAAAGCAGAAGGTCTTTTTTTTGGATCATAAGTAAGCATTTTTTTAATTAATCCTTTAGCAACATCAGATACAACATCCCATTCTTCTTTTGGAAAATCAAAATCACCTTTCTTAACAGCTTTCATAATATCTTTATCAGTCTCACCATTAAAAGGTGGATAACCACATAATAAAATATATAAAATAACACCAGCAGACCAAATATCACATTTTTCATCATAAACTTCATTTAATACTTCAGGAGCAATATAATAAGGAGTACCATTAATTTTAGTCATTTTTTTATTTTTTGAAAAATATCTTGCTCCTCCCCAATCAATTAATTTAATTATAGGATTAGAATCTTTTTTAGCTTCTAATAAAATATTTTCTGGTTTTAAATCTCTATGAACAACATTATTTTGATGACAATAACAAATAGCAGAAAGTAATTGTTTCATAATAGGACATGCTTCAGCTTCTGAAAAACAACCTTTTTCAGTTATCATATCAAAAAGTTCTCCTCCTTGACATAATTCAGAAACAATATAAAAATTTGTATTATCATCATAAAATTCATATATTCTCATTATATTTGGATGAGATAATTTACTTAAAATGTTTACTTCTAGAAATAATTTTTCCTCATCTTGATCATGTTTTTTTAATATTTTTACTGCACGAGGCTGTTTTGTTGGTTTATGTACTGCTGAACGAACAGTTCCAAAGGCTCCTGTTCCTAATGTCTTTCCAAGAATGTAATCTTTTATTAATGAACCTGTTTTATATGCTACGAATGATGATTTATCAAAAGTCAGTTTTTCGCTTTTTTTTTTATCTGACATTATATTTCTTTTATATATTTTTTTTTATATTTTCGAGAATTTATTTTGGTTTATAATTTTTTTTAAATATCTCATAAATGAATAATGATGTTTTTTTTTATATTTGTAATAAATTTTATTTTATAATTTTAATTTAATTTTTATTATCTAAAAGAATAACTCGAAGAACACATCCATCAACAGTTTCATCATTAAACATTTCAAATGCATCTTTAGCATGAATACTTTGTTCAAATTCTATAAAAGCAAAATTTTTACTTGGCATAGTGCATCTTTTAACGGGACCGGCTTTTTGAAAAATATTAACTAATTGTTCAGGACCATAATTAGGATTAAATCCAGTAACTTTAATAGTACCATCTCTATTTCTTTTTCTAACAACTCTCTGTTGTTTTTTAGAATTAGATAATGCTGCTAATTTTTCTCTTTGTTCTCTATCTTTATTTTCTTTCATTTCTTTTAAAACCATCATTTTTTTATTATTTATTGAATCTTTTAATTTATCCCCTAAATCTTGTTCTATTTGATTTTGTCTATCTATAATGTGAAATTCTTCTTTTGATGTTACTATTATTCCTGGCTCTAATGTTCCTCTTGGTTGACCTTTTACTAAACCAAATTTTTGCCATGACATTCTTTCTATTACTGATGGTAACATTTCCTTTTTTATTTTTTTTTTACGAATTTCTGATGTTATTAAATATGTATTTCCATCCCTTTCTGTTAATTTTTCCCTTTTTAATAATTCTTCATCACCTTTTGATGAGATTTTAATTTCTTTTTGTGATAAAACTTTAGTATTTGTATCAGCCATAGAATAAATAAAAAATATATTAAAATTTTAAATAAATAAAAAAAAAATTATAAAAAAATTAATTAAATAAAAAACGCAAATCTATATATATATATAAAATCAAAAAAAAAAAATTATAAAAAAATTAATTAAATAAAAAACACAAATCTATATATATTTATAAAATCAAAAAAAAAAAACAAAAAAAAATATTATTTTATAAACATATAAATAAAAAATCATGTCAATGGCAGATCTAGTTTTCTTTAATACAGCTGACGGTTACGCTGAAGCTCTCCTTCGTGGATTCAGAAAAGGAATTCTAGGAGATCAAACATACACTGCATTACGTAACTCAGCAAATTTAAAAGACTTCAAAGCAGTAAAATAAAATTTTTTAATTATCCAAAAAAAAAAATTTTAGGTATTAATGGATACTGATTATATAGACTATATAAAAGATTATAATGAAAGTGACACTTCATCATTAAAAATGCTTTTAAAAAAAAAACTGGCAGATGAAATTGCTCAAGTACAATCAGTGGCTGGTCCTGACTTAGAAAATTTTTTAGAAATGATACGTCATAAATATATGATAGATAATGTAATTAATATAATAGAAGGTGCAAAAAATAAAACTGCAACTGCAATAATTAAATCAAGATCAGAACCATTAGGATTTTTACCTGAAATTGAAGGTTTACTTAATTTAGATGTTAAAAAAATTGATGAATTATATGAAGATGTTTTAATTGATACTGAAGTTGGATATTATTTTTCAAAATTTTTAGAAGAAATTTTAATGAGTTCAAATGTTAAAGATGTTTCAACTGTTAATAATTATCTTCAAGATTTAAATCCAGAAAAAATAAAAAATTCCTTAACTAAAATTTGGTTTGAATACTTTTATCATTATTGTGAAACATTAAATCCAACAACAAGAGAAATTATGGAAGATTTATTAAAATTTGAAGCTGATTGTCAATCTATTCAAATTGTATATAATTCATTAGCATATGATTTTAATCAATATCAAGAAGAAGAAAGAAAAAAAGTTATTCCATTCTTTGGTTATTTATATCCTGATATTACATCTAAAATTATTAGAGCAAGTACTTTTGAACAATTAAAAGAAGCTTTACAACCTTTTCCAGAATATTTTGATTTATTTAAAGAAATTCCTGATCCTAAAAAAATTGATGATTTTGCTCTTCAAAGTGGTTTAAAAACTCTTGATGATGCTATGTTTGAAGCTAGTTGTAAAAGATTTTCTATTGCTTTTGAACAACAATTTCATTATGCTTGTTTTTATGCTTATATTAAAATTAAAGAACAAGAAATTAAAAATGTTATTTGGTTAGCTGAAATGATTTCTCTTGATAAGGATTCTAGTAGTAAATTAAAGAAAAATTATATTTTACCTTTTAGTTATTAGGTTGATTATTCTTATTGGTTTTTTGAAATTTTTTTTTTTGATATTTTTATTAAAATATAATAAATTTAAATTGGATTTATTGATTTATTTAAAAAATTAGAATGTTTAAATAAAAATAAACTTTAAAAAAAAAAAATTTTAATAAAAAACAAAATTAAAAAAATTCTTAATATTATTAAATTTTAATATTTTTGTATTTAAATTGAATTATATTATTTTCCCATTCTATTTCCACTTCCTTTAGGATGAGCATCTTTCCAATCATCCCATTCTCTTGCTTTTTTCTTTTTTTTATCATCAATATCTTCTTTATCAGAATCAGAATCACTTTTATTTTTTTCATGTTCTTTTGCCTTTTCAGCTTCTTCATTCATTCTTTTTTCTTGAATTTCAGCAAATTCTTCCATTGTCATTTCAGTTGGATTTGGATTTCTAAAAACTCTTTCTCTAATATGAACTGGTAATTGAGCTAAAATTTGACTATCTAAAGTTTGTAAATTATTTATATTAAAAAATTGAAAATTATCACCAACATTATTTACAAAATTTAATTGTTGTACTAATTTATTATTTGGATCTAAATTAAATAAATCTTCTGGAGATTTAATTTGTAAAATTTCCATTTTTTCATTTTTATTTGGTTCTTTTTTTTTATTTAATTCTTCTGGTTTTTCTTTTTTCATTTTTTCTAAATATGCTATTGATTCTAATTCCATGTTTATCATTTTTAAATTATCATACATTTTTACTATACATAAATTTAAGTAATCTTGCCAATATTCTCTATTGTCATCATATTTTTTTTCTTTTTCTATTTTTTTTATTTTTTCTGATAATTCTTTTTTATATTTATACATTGCTATTTTGTCTTGTCTTTCAAATGACATTTGCTCAAATGATTTCTTTTCTGGTAATTTTCCTTCTTCGTTTTTTTCTGTTAAATATTTATATTTTTTTATTTGATCTTTTGATAAATAATTGTATGTTTGGAGTAATTTAAAAAATTCGTCATAAAATTTTAATGCAAATTCTAATATGTTTTTTCTATTTGTTTGAAATTTTTGAATTATTTCACTTTGTAAAAATGCAATTAACATAAATTTTATTTCTTCTGTTTTTACATCTTGAAATTCTTCATTATCACTAAACATTTTTTCTTTATATACTTTTATTTTTAAATTGTTTAAATCATTTAACATTTGTTTCCAATCATCTTCATATGATTTATCATAACCTTTATCTTCATATTCTTCATATTTTCTACGAATTGATTCTAATTGTTCACTCATATTTGTTTCCATTTTCAATTTTGAATATTAGAAAAAATATTATTCTTAAATATTAAAAAACAAAATAAATTTAACTTAAAAAATTAATAAAATCAATCTTTCTATCTTTTAAAAAAATATTCTCGAAATATAAAAAAAATAAACATATATACATTAATAAAAATAAACAATATATTATAATAAAAAAAAATAAATCATTTCCAAAAAAAAAAAACTAAAAATTTAAATATATAATAATTTATTTCAAATAAAAATAAAAATTAAAAAAAAAACCTTCTAATCTAAACTTTATTTCCTCCTTGTTGATTAATCATAGCATTAGCTCCATAATTAACAATTTTAGAAAATCCTTCCTGTCCTTTAGTAGCTAAAAACGAAGTTAATTTTTTCTTTTGTTCACCACTACATTTATAATATCCAACAGTATTACTAAAAGTTAAAATAAAAGCAATTAAACATTCTAAAAAATACATAATTTTAACACTAATCAACTTAATAAAAGTCATAACAATCCAAAAAATAGGAGTTAAATAAAGACTTCCCCAAAAAATTGTAGTATCAATTGAAGTTGCTCTTTTTTCATGATCACTTTCATAAATCCATACTTCACTTCCATCTTCTTTTATTTCATTCCACCATCTTAAACCAACCAAAATTCTTCCTGATACATTTTTAACAAACCAAAAATCAAAAGCTGAGAGAATTACTACTAAAATAAATTCTAATGCTTCTGAATTTAAAAGACCTCCTATTAAGAAAAATAATATTGCTAATACTTTGAATAATAATGTAAATAATACTATGCAAGGATTGTTTGCATGTTGAATAAAGTTTGTTATGTCAATTTGATCTGATGATTGTTGAGATGGAGATGTTTGTTGTTGATTTGATGATGGGATTTGAGAGGATGATATTTTTTGATATTTTTCTTGTTGAGGTTGAGATGTCATGTTTATATTGAAATTTAAGTCGTTTGGGTTTGACATTTTTTTTGTTTTTTTTTTATGTTTTTAATTTTTTTTTTTTTGATTTTTTTGTTTTTTTTGGGTTTATTATTTTTGTTGTTTTTTTTTAATTTTTTTTTTTGGTGTTTAAATTTAAATTTTTTTTTTTGGTTTTAATGGATAAAAGTTATGAGGATAGTTTAAATAATGATGATAATAATGAAGGGGATAATGAAAATAAAAAAAAATGGAAATTAAATGATTTTATTGTAGGAGGAGCTTTAGGAAAAGGTAGATTTGGTTTAGTATATAAAGCAAAAGAAATAAATTCAAATCAAACAATAGCATTAAAAATGATGGATAAAAATATAATATTACAATATCAATTAATAAATTTAGTAAAAACAGAAATTGAAATACAAACAAGATTAAATCACCCAAATATAATAAAAATGTATGGTTATTTCTATGATGTAAATAATATATATACAGTATCAGAATTAGCAAATTATGGAAGTTTATTTGATATAACAAATAAATTAAATAAACCTTTTTCAGAAAAAATAACAGCAAATATTATAATTCAATTAGTAAATGCATTAATTTATTTAAAACAAAATAATATAATTCACAGAGATTTAAAATTAGAAAATATTTTAGTATCAAATATAATAACAAATAAAGAAGGATATGATGATTATATAATAAAAATAAGTGATTTTGGTTGTTGTACACAATATTTTAAATATAAGAAAATAAGAGAATTATGTGGTACAGTTCAATATTTATCACCTGAAATATTATTAAGTCAACCTTATTCTTTTGCTTCAGATACTTGGAGTGTTGGGATTATTGCTTATGAATTAATTTGTGGTTTTAATCCATTTTATGGAGAAAATGATAAAATTATTATGGAAAAAATTAAAAAATTTGATGATATAAATATTATTTTTACTCCTCTTAAAAATTTTAAAGTTAGTAACAATTTTTATATTTTCCTTAAAAAAATATTAGAAAAAGATCCAATAAAAAGAATTGAAATTGAAAAAATACTTGATTTAGATTGTATAAAAGAAAATAAAAACTATTCAATAACTCATTAAACACTAAAAAAAAAAATAAAAATAAAATATAAATAAAATAAAATAAAAAAATATTTATTTAAAAAATTAAATAATAAAATTCAAAAAAAAAAAACAAGAAAAAAAATCCCTCTTAAACACTATTTTTATTTTTAATTTCAGCCAATCTTTGTAAATGTAATCTTTTTTGTTCATTAAGTTTATTTTGATAATCTTGTTCCCACAATTCAGCCATTCTTCTTTCATATAATTCAATTTGTTTTTCTTCTTTTTTATCATCTTCTTTTTTTTGAATTTGCCATTTTAATTCATTTTGATTTATAATTTGTCTTTTTTTCTCTTCTATTTTCATCTGAGCAACTTTTTCATTATATTTTCTAATTTCATTATCTAAAATATTTCTTTCATTAATTAAATTCATTTTTTCTTCTTCTTTAATATATTTTTTTTCCATAACTGCTCTTGCGCGATCAGCATAAACATTTTTTAATAAATTAATTCTTGCTTGTTCTTCTTTCATCCATTTTTCCATTTCTTTTCTATATTGTTTATCTGCTTCTTCTTGTGCTAATTTATCCATCCAAAGTTCACTTTCTTTTTTTAAATTTGTTTTATATTTTAAAAATTTTTGATTTTGATAAAATTCATCTATTTTTCTTTTTTTTTCTTGTCTATCTATTTCATCTAATGCTGCTTCTTTTTGTAATATATCATTTATCATTTTTTTATCTAATTCTTTTTCTAATTTTTCTTTCTCATTTCTTACTTTTTCTTCTCTTTTATTAAATGCTTCAATATCTTCATTTACTTTTTTATTTAATAATAATCTATTTAATGCATTTCTTTTTTCCATTTCTTCATCTAATTTCCATTGTTCTCTTAATCTTTTTTTTTCTAATTCATTTATTTCATTTAATCTATTTAAATTATCTCTTTGTTGTTGTTTTTGATATTCAATATATTCTACATTTTTCCTATTTTTTTCTTTTATTTCTTCCATTTCTTTTTTCTCACGATCTAATTTAGTTTGCATATCTAAAGTATTTAATTGATCATATGCTTGTTCTAACATTTGTTCTTTTTGTCTTTGTTTTAATTTATCAATCATTTGATTTTCTTGTTCATAATGACATGCATAAGTAAAATATTGACTATCATTTTTTCTTAATTCATCTGCTTGATCATAAAATCTTCTATCTTCCATTCTTTTCATTATCTTTTGTCTATCTAATTCTTTTTGTAATAATAATTCTTTTAATTTTTTTTCCATTTTTCTTCTTTGATTTTCTGGAGTGTCTTGACTTTCAATTATTTCTCTATGATAATCTCTATCTTCTTGTAATAATAAATCACTTAATTTTTTCCTACGAATATCTAAAAAATTTTCCCTTTGTTGTTTTAATAAATCTCTTTGTTTTTGTTCCATTTTATTATCAATAAATTTATCATTTTGAACTTCAAATCTTAATTTTGAACGTGACTCTGAATCTCTTTTTAAGTAATCAGAATATGATTGAAGAGATGAATTTTGTGCCCTTGTTCTTTCAATATAATTATTATATCTAACATTACTTGCCATTTAATTTTAAATTATATTTTTTTTTATATTTTTCTCATTTTTCTTTATTTTTTTTATTATTTTATAGTTTTTTATTTTTTTTTGTTAAAAATGATTTGTTGTAATCCTTTTAAAAAAAATTTAAGAAAAGAAGATGAACAACTTTTTAAAAATGAAGTAGAGGATTATTTTCAATCAATTAATTTGTCTGTTAAAAAATTATATTCTGAAAAGCAAAATAAATCAAGAGAAGATGATATTGAAAAAATTAACTATTTAGATTATCTATTAAGATATCTTGCAATTCAATTTGAAGAAGGAAAAATGTGGATAGCAGAATTTTATAAAGAAATAAATAATGTTAATTTTTCATCCGAAGAACATTGGTGTCATTTATTTCAATGGAGTGAATTTGAAATAAAATATAAACCTTTTTGTTTAAATTTAGGAGAATATAAATTTTATCCTCAAAGTGATTATTTTAAATATAAAGTTACTAAAGATTTTACTTCTGAAGATCATACAATTCAATATAAAATATATAAAGAAAAAATTTATATATTAGTTGATATTATTAAAGAACACATATCTGATTCTAATCATCCAATAAATATTATTTTAAATTGTTTTAGAGTTCATTTTTCAAAATATGTTAAACAAAATATAGAACAATTAAGTAATTTTCATAATAATAATTCAAATATTGATGAAGAAACAAATAAAAAAATAGTTTCAATATGTAAAGGAATACTTGAAGAAATTCATAAATTTATAGAACAAGTTACTAATATGTTAGGAATTATGTATAAAAATGTAAATAATTCTCAAATTTTTTTTGATGAATCTGATGAATTTATCAATTTAATAACAGGAATTATTTTTTCTAATAATAAAGGTGAAGAAGATGATTTATATAATTTAATAATTCAATTAATTACTTTTATGGTATATGAAGAAACTAAAAAATATGAAAATATTCTAAAATTAAATAAAAATATTTCACCTGAATCAGTAGGAATACAAGAAAAATTTTGTTTAAATCAAGTATCAATTGAATTTTATAAAAAAAAATTTAATAAAGAAATTAATAATCCAATATTACCAAATATTCCTTTTGAAGAAACAATTTTATTATTTAAAAAGATTAGTAAGTTTCATAAACCATATGATAAATTAATATTAACAAATAGATTAAGTCAAACAATTAGTAAGAATATTACTCAATTTTGGAATTCAATTGATAAAAATATTCCAATGAAAGATTTTGGAATTGAAGCAGATGATTTTTTAAAAATATTTCCTTATTTAATTTATAGAGCTCAAATTCCAAATTTAATTGTTGAATTGAAATTTACTGAATATTTCACTTCAAATAAAACAAGATCATCAATGCTTGGTTATTATTTTTCTCAACTTTTATTTTGTGCAGAACAAATTATTGATGATAGTAATAAATCAGAAAATAAATAAAAAAAATATTTATTTAATTTAAAAATTATTTATTAAAGGTTTTAATTTAGAAAATTATAATAAAATTTTTTATCTTTTTTAATAATAATTTTTTCTTTTAATAAATGAATTCTCATCCTATATCTGTAAGAAATAAATCATCAAAATTTACATTAACAAAAAAAGAATTCAATGATAATTTGAATAAATTTGGTGGTAATATTTTAGCAAATAAAATCATTAGTGAAATCAATAATAATCAAAGTGACTTTTTTCATTATAAGAAAACAGCTTTGAAAAAAAATATAAAAAATAATCCTATTCAAAGTTCAAATAGATTTGGTGGTAAATTAAATAATCAAACAATTGATAAATCTAAGAAAACTTTAAATACTTTAAATACTGATTTTTTAAAATTATTTAGAGAAATGAATTTATTGAAAAAAACAAAAAATTCAAATAAGACTGCAATTGAAGTTTCTTTAAATGAAAAAAGTAAAATAAAATCTATGTATAATCCTAGTGTTTCTCATTCTAAAAGCAAAGGTAAAAATAACTCAAAAACTAATAAAAATAAAAATAATAATATTAAAAAACCAAAAAAACAAAATTCAAAATCAAAAAACTTAAAAATTAATTCAAATTATGAACCTATACATACAGATGAAAAAAATCATATTTTAAATAATACTCAAAGAAATATTATTTTTAATAGTAATTATAAGAAAAAAAATTATAATAAAAATAATAAATTACCTAAAAAAACTTTTAAAACTTTTAATCCTTTTACTATTAAATTTGCAAAACCAATTAATGGTCAAATAAAAAATAAAATGAAACAATCAAACATAACAACATATCATATAAATTTTTCAAAATTAATTCCAAATAAAATTAATAATAGTCTTCATCATAATATAAATAAAACACAAGAAATTATTCATAATACTTCAAAAACAAAACAAAAACAAGATTATAAAAAATCAATAAACGAAAGAAATAGTAGTAATAATAACTTAAGTCAAAATAATAACATTAAAAATAATATTAATAATTTTAAAAATAAAACAAAAACAAAAAGCAATAGTAATAATAATAACAGCAATATTAATAATATCAGTAAAAATCAAAAGTCAGAAAAGCAAATTAATAAAGAAAAAGAAAAAGAAATAGTAAAAGATGTAAACAATATAAAGGATTATTTAAATAATTTTATTGATGATAAAAATATAAGTAATATAGATAATTTTGAAGAAAAAGTAAATATATCAAATAATGATGATATTGATGAAGATGAAAGTGATAATAGTGGAGTTTTGGCTTATGATGAAGTAAGAGATATTATTGTTTATTATGATATGGGAGATCTTAATAAAAAACAAGGTTATTTATTTGATAAAGATGATTATAAAAATTTTTTAAATACAAAAAAGGAAAATTATTTAAATTTTTTTTTAAATAATAATAATAATGAAAATAATAGAGTTTTAAAAATAGAAAATAAAAAAAGAACACCACCAACAAATGAAAGTAGTAAAAATAAAAAAAATTTTATAAATATAATAAAAAACTAAAAAAATAATAAATCACATATTATTATAATAATTAATGAATATTTTAAATTAAAAATTTAAAAACAAATTTAATTTAATAATAATATATAATTAATAATTCTAATTAAAAATGCAAGAAAATGAATCTGTAGAAATTGATTTAGAACTAAAAATAACTTTAGTTGGAGATACAAGTGTAGGAAAAACATCAATAATAAATCAATATATATCAAATAAATTTAATTTAGATGTAAAAGCAACAATCGGTGAAAGTCACTTTTCAAAAATATTAAGTTTAAAAAATCAAAATATTCAATTAAATTTATGGGATACTGCAGGACAAGAAAGATATAGAAGTTTATCTAAAATATTTTTAAAAAATTCAAATATAGTAATTTTTGTATATGATATAACAAAAATGGAATCTTTTATAAATATAAAAAAAATTTGGATTCCATATGTATATGAAATATTAGAAAAAGATAAAATTATTATTGGTTTAGCAGCTAATAAAAGTGATTTATATGAATATGATAAAGTTGGAATTGAAAAAGGAAGAAATTGTGCAAAAGAATTAAATTGTATTTTTAAAGAAACAACTTCAACTGAAATTAGTGGAATTGAATTATTAATAAATGAATTAGTTGAAGAATATATTAAAAAACACTCAAATAGATTAGAAAATATATCACTTATAAATAATTCAAAAAAAAAAACTCAATGTTGTTAAATTTATCATTTTAATAAAAAAATAAAAAAAAAAAGAATAACAAATATTAAACTTAAATAAAATTTTTGTAATTAAAGTTAAATAATCAAAAAAAAAAACATAAATTAACACTAATTTTTCATTTTATTAAACTGAATAAATAATTTTAAAATTTCATAACTCATAATAATAAAATTAGTTAAATTTAAATATATAAAAATAATATTAAACAAATAATAAAGAAATTTTACTGTATATCATATTTTCCATATCTATGTTTAATATCAAAATTTTTTGAAAAATGTGATTCATAAAAACTAATATGATAAGCTTCTAATTCTTCAATTTCAAATTTTCTCCCTTCTCTAGTTAAATCACCTTTATTAGCACCTTGTCCAAAATTTTCAGGAAAATCACTCATTCCTCCTTTACTTAAAAAATAATTCCAAACAACTAAATCACCTTCACCAAAATGTAAAACAAAGAAATAATCACAATAAATTGCACTAAAATGATGTTTAACATCATAAACTTTTTTCTCATCTAAATTAAATAAAAAAGCACTTTGATCACTTTTTTCAACATCAGCAGAAAAACCAGCCATTTGAATAGGTTCAAAATTTAATGAAGTATAACCACCAAATCTATTTCCTTTTTTAGTTTTTATTAATATTAAAATATGATTATGCATTTTTGTCTTTTCTTGAAATCTTATAACATTATCACCATGCATTGTTGCTTTATATAATATTCTTATTCCTACTTGACCTAATGTTTCTCTTAAAAATTCTATGTCTTCCATTGAATTTATTATTGAACTTTTATATGGAAATAATATGTTATCTATTAATGAATCTAAATGATTTTTTGATTTGTATGGTATTATTTTTGGGGAAAAAATTTTGGATTGTTGTTTTTTTTTTGTTATGTAGTTTTGTAATAATTTACTTTTAGATTTTAAAATTTTACTCTCTGATGATAATTTTGATATTCGGATTAATTGAATTAAGAATATTATTAATGATAGGAAAAAAAAGGTTAGTTTTATAATGTTTTTTATTGTTTCTTTTTGGGTTTTGTATTCTTTTTTAGTTTTTAGATGTTCATATTGAGAAATTTTTATTTCTTGTGAATCTTTATCAGAATTCATTTTATTTAAAGCTTTATTATATAAATAAATTTTTCTAAATATTGAATTTATAATTATTTTTCTTTTAGTTTTTATTATTATTATAACAAGAAAGTATGATAAAAAATTAATAAACCATATTATTTAAATTAATTTTAAAATGATATTTAATCAAGTTAAATAGATTTTAAAAATAATATGAAAAAAAAAAATAAATAAAATTGATTTTTTTAATTATAAATACTAATTATTAAAAATTATAATAAGTAAATATGTTTGATATAATTAATAAAAAATAATTACATTATAATTGATTGAAATATACTTATATATTTTATTTGTTGATTTTTTTAACTTAATTAAAACAGAAAAATAAATTTTAATATTAAAGAAATTAATAAAAATAAAATTAAATTTTATTTGTATATATTTAATATTTTTATTGATTAAAAAATAACAATACTAATATATTTTATATTAATTCTAATTATGAATATAAATTTGGTTAAATAATAAATTATCGTATTTATAATAATTTTTTATACATAAATTTTATTTTTTACAATTAAATTCATATAACATTTTTTTTAATTATGATTTTTATAGTTATTAATTTTTTAATTCTTTTATCTTAATTTTTTATTTACAAGACAGTCATTAATATATATTTTTAAAACTTATTTCAATATACTTTCTAATTACCACAAAATATTTTAAAACATTTTTTATATAAATATTAAATGAATTACCTTATTATAAATAAGTAAAAAGAATTTTTCTAAAATTATAAATTAAATATATACTAAATTTCCAAATAAGAATTATTAAATAAAAATATTCTTCAATATTTAATAATTTAATGTTATATTTTATTAATTTTATATTAATAAAATCAACTATAACATTACTAAAATAAAAAAAATCAAATAATCCATCTATAGAAAAAAATAAATTAAAACTCAAATAAAAAAAAAAAAAAATTAACCAAAATATAAATATCCAAAATAAAATAATAAAAAATTAAAAAAAAAAAAAAATGAAATCCCTTCTAATTCTTTCCTTATTAGCATTATCCTTATGTAGTAATGCATCTAAAATAAAACAATATTTAAAAAATCAAGGATTTACCTCAGCAGGAGCAGCAGGATTAATGGGAACTCTTGATGCTAAATCAGAATTAAGACCAGATGTATATGAATTAGCAAAACAAAAAATAATTGGATTAACTCAAGCTGAATATGTAAGAAAAACAAATGATGGAACATACAAAAATTTCGTTAGAGATGGAGTTGGATTTGGACTTGCACAATGGAATTATTGGACTAGAAAACAAGCTCTTTTAAATGCTTGTCATGGAAAAATTGGTGATTTAAATTGTCAATTAGGTTTTCTTGTTCGTGAATTAAAATCTGATTATAGAGGGGTTTATTCTAAACTTACTACTTCTAATAATCTTAATGATTGTTGTGATACTGTTCTTATTCATTATGATAAACCTAATCGTCCTCAAGCTGTAAAAGAAAAAAGAAGAAAATTATGTAAAAAATATCAATAAATTTTATCTTTGAGATAGTTTTTAATTATTAGAAAGAAATTGAACTTTTAAAAACATATTTTTATTTTTTTTTTGTTTTGTTTTTTTTTTTTATTTTTTTTAGGATTTTATATTTTTATTTTGAAATATTATAAAATATGATATATCTATTAAATTAAGTAAACATTATTTTTTAATTTTGTTACATTTTATAAAAAAATTAAATATATTTTTAATATTAAAGAAATTAGCATTTATACTATTTTTAATTGAAAATATTTTATATTTTTTAATTTCAATAGAAAATATAATATCAAAATATATAAAAATATATTTTTTATATAAAAATTTTTTGAAACACATATTTAAAAAATGATTTGAAAATATTATATTTTTAAGCATAATAAATTTGATTTTTTTTCAAAAAAAAGAAAATTAAAAATCTGCTTTAACCTTAACACTCAATTTCAAATCTTCAATCCCTGCACTACTTCCAGCAAAAACAACAAACTCTCCTTTTTTTGGTCTAACAAAATCATTAACTTCAAGAGAATAATAACTAAGTGAAAAATCATCAATAAAAATTTGACAAATAACACTTTCACCTTTTTTAACAAAAACCTTTTCAAATCCTTTAAATACTCTAACAGGAAAATTATTAACATAATTAGGAAAAGTCAAAAAAATAAAAACAACAGAATTTCCATCAAAATTTCCTTCATTAAAAACAGTAACATTAACAAATAAACCACTTTTTTTCATTTCAGCATTTAAATTCTTAAAATTAAATTTTGTATAAGACAATCCAAAACCAAAATTAAAAATAGGTTTAATTCCTTTTAAATCAAACCATCTTTGTCCAATAAATAATCCTTCATTATATTTATATTCTTCCATATTAGGAGAACCATTATAACGGTATTTTTTTTTAAATTGTTCAGTATCATTACATTTAGTTTTAATAATATCACAACAATAATCTTCTCTTTTACTCCAAACGAAAGGTAAATGTCCTGAAGGATTAACATCACCAAATAAAATATCAGCAATTCCATTTCCTGATTCACTTCCTGGATAACCTGAAAATATTATTCCTTTTACTTTATCTTTCCATGGTAAATTTACAGGACCTGGTGAGTTAATTATTACAATTATATTTTTGTTTATTTTTGATAATTCATTTATTAAAGAATCTACATTGTGAATAAGTGTTAATGAGAAACGATCACCACATGAATCCTCTGAACGAATGTATTCTTCACCTGATATTGAATTTCCAAATATTAATATAATATCTGAATCTTTTGATATTTCTATACTTGTTTTTATATCTTCTTCACCTTTTTCTGTTAATTTATTATGTGACACTACTTTTATATTTGATTTTTTTGCTCTATTTAATATACCTTCATATGGAGTTATTAAATATTTAAATGTAGTTGTTCCTGAACCATATCCTATTGGTGAATGTCCTTTGTAATATGGTTTTTTAGATGAATAACAATTAAAATCATTTTCATTTGGACAATCTCTTTCAAAAGCATCTGAACCTAAAATTGCTATTTTTTTTACTTTTTTATCATTTATAGGAAGGATATTATCTTCATTTTTTAATAATACATTACTATCAGCTGCTACTTTCCTTTGAAATTTAATATTTTCATCATTTAATGTATTTCTACTAAAATTAACTGAATTAAAATTATCCATTTGATTAAATTTATACATAGTTGCAATAATTCTTAAAGCAGCATCATTAATTCTATCTTCTTTAACTTTCCCATTTCTAACATAATTTTCTAAATAACTCCAATAACTCATATCTCTTCCAACATATTTTTTCCCAAAAGCTTTTCCACCAGGCATATTTATATCAACACCAGAATTAAAAGAATCAGGATTTGAATCATAAATAGACCACCAATCAGTAATAACAAAACCCTTAAACCCAATTTTCCCTTTTAAATAATCCATAACTAATTTCTGATTTTTACATAAATAAACCCCATTAACAGCATTATATGAAGTCATAATAGAACCAATATCTCCAAATTTAACAACATGAATAAAAGGTCTAAGATAATTTTCCCAAAGATTCCTTTCATCAATAATACTATTAGAACATCTTCTATAAGTTTCTTGATCATTACCAACATAATGTTTAGCATTTGCAATAACACCACTATCTTGAATACCTTTAACATACAAAGTTCCCATAATACTAATTAAATAAGGATCATCACCAAAACCTTCCCAAGCTCTTCCTGAAAGTGGACTTCTCATAATATTTAAATTAGGTGATAAAATCGTATTAATTCCCTTTTCATAAAATTCATTTCCTTGTATTTTACCTAATTTATATACTAATTTCTTATCAAAAGTACTTGCAGTATTTAAAGGAGAATTCCATGATATTGAAGTACCATTTGAAAAACGAACTCCTGTTGGACCATCTTGAAGACACATTCCATTAAAAATTGTATTTGATGATTTATGAATAAATGGATCTAATTTACCTACACATCCTATTTTTTTTGTTGATGGTTCATTCATGTTATCTGTTCCATATAAAAGGGAAATTTTGTATTTTAAGGGAAGAGGTTTTAGAAATTTTTTAGCTTTTTCATATGAAGATTCCCAGGATAGTATTGTGTAGTTTTTTAAAATGGGGGAGTAATATCTTTTTTTTGGAGGAATAGGGATTGAATTTTTTTTTGAAAGGTAAGTTAAGATCGAGATTAGGAAAATTATTAAGGATAATACTATTATTTGGATATGGTTGTTTGAGGAATAAGAAGGGTTTTGGGGAGGTGTTTGCATATTTTTTTATTTAATTTTTTTTATGGTTTTTTATTTTATTTTATTTTTATTTTTTAATGTATTCTTGTGGTTTTTGTTATTTATGAAATTATGATTTTTAAAGATATATATATTTGTAAATATTTTATTTTTTATTTTAAATTTTTGTTTTTATAAGATAATTTAGATAAAATATTTAAAAAAAGATGTTTTATGAAATAATTTTATTCTATTTTTAAATTTTTTTATATTTAATAAAAATGTAATTATAAGGAAATATTATTTTTAATAAAAAATGTATCTTCAAATTTATTCCATTATTATATCAAAAAATTAAATAAAATGGTTTTAGAAATAATAAAAAATTAAATTAAAAAATAATTTTATAACAATTAAAATAAAAATGAGTACTAGAGGTCATTCTGCATCAATGTATAATAGATTTTTATTTCCTAAAACTAATAAAGCATATGATATATTAAATAATATAAAAAATTTAACTTTAAATTCAAAAAACTTTACAAATTATATAGATAATTATTATTTAAACACTCAAAGTTCATCTTTTAAAGAACCTGATAATGATATTTATCCAATTTTAAAAAATAATGATTTTATTCCTATTCAAAAACAAAATAATATTTCTAAAAATGAAAAAAAAAAATTTAAAAGAAATAAAAAAACATCTTTGAAAAATTTTATATTAAATAATTCAAATTCAAAAGGTGATTCAATTAATGAAATACAATATCCAACTCATAAAAAAAATTTAACTACATTATCAACAATGGAACAAAATAAAACTTTTACCACTAATTTTTATAAAAAAATTACCTTAAAAAAAAAATTAAATTTAAAAAATGAATTTATTTTATGTGATTTATTATTTAATGAAGAATGTTATCAAGATTTAGAATTTAAAGAAGAATTAATTTTTCACCGAAAATCATATTATATTGAATTAATGAAAGAAAAAATAGTTCAATTAAAAGTAAATAAAGAAAATAGATTAAATACTTCTACAGAATTAAAACATGATTTTTATAATGAAAAATTAGGTAAAATTGAACTAATATTATCATCAATAAAAATTGAATTAAAAAATTTATCAAATCCAAAAAGTCGTTTATATAATTTTGAAATTCCATTTGATTATGTCCCTTTATTTTTTATAGGAAATTTTCATGATATGAAACAACTTTTATTAGAATTTTTTACATTTAACATAAATTATGATGAAAATATAAAAATAAAAAATATTAAATGTAATGATGATTATTTAAATGAATTTATTTTTTATCAATTTGATGAAAATGGAAATATTGTTCCATATTTAAAGAATTTAAATTTAGATAAAAAAGCAATTGCAATAAAAGAAATTCCAAAAATTTTTATTTCTACTTCAGATGATCATTATAGCAAATATTTAAAAGATGAAGAAAGAGAAGATATTTATTTAAGAGAATTAAATTTTATAGAAGATGATATTAATATATATAATGAAAAAAGTAATTGTAAAATATTTAAACATTCAAATAATAAATTTGAATTTGATTGGATTAATCCTGAAGGACATTATTCAATTAAAGTTTCTATGCCTAATATTTCTTTAAGATTTCATACTATTAAAAAATTTATTAATCATTTTATTGATAAAGAATTATTTATGTATTTATTAGAAAAAAAATTTATTTATTGGGATTATTATGTTGTACATTATTTATTTTCAATTAAATATTTTAGAATTTTTATTCAAAGATTATTATCTAAAAATGTTGGACATATTTCAACAAATATATTAAATAATGATGAAAGACAATATTTAAATTTTGATGTTCAAAAAATTGGTGATAATGAATTTTATTCAATATCAAATAAATATAATAATACATTAAATAATTCTTTAAATGATCTTGATTATTCTTTTATTTTAACTGATCGTAATTCTTCAAAAAATTATTTAATAAAAATTTTATCTTATACAATATATATAACTTATTCTTATTTTGGTGATATAGTTCATAAATTTTCAATGAATTTTCATCAAATGAAAATATTATATTTAAGAAGTCATATAGAAAATTTGAAAAATTTTATTTTAAAATTATTATATATTGATAAAAAAACAAAAAGAATGTATTTAGATTATTCTTATTTTTCAATATTTAATAATTTCACAATAGAAGAAATTGAAGGATATTTTAATCAATTTGATTTAAATTATCTAAATGATTTTAATAATAATGAAAGTACAGACAAATTACAAATTTATATTGTTAATCCTCAATTTGAAATAGTTCAAATGAAAGAAATTGAAAATTTTGATGAAAAAATTTGGTTATATTGTAGAAAAGAAATTAATGATAAAATATTATTAGAATTAATTAAAAGTGATATTGATAATTGGGGAACAATAATAAATAATAATCAACTTAATTTTCATGAAATGTTTGTTCAATATAATCATTTACATGATTTTAAAAGTTTAAAAACATTTACATCAGTTAAAAAATCAACAACAAGAGCAAAAAAAAGTGTTTTATATGATAAAGTTGGAGCTTTAAATTTTACAACTATTAATAAGAAAAAAACTCAAAATTCATAATTAAAAAAAATCTTTATTAAGAAGAATTAATTCATTTATTTATTTTAATATTCTTTTTTTAAAAAAATATATTTTATTTATGATTATTTAAAAACATTAAATTTGAATAATAAAATATATAAACAAAAATTATAAAAATATTCAAAATTTATTTTCCATTTTCCTTTTCTTTTTTATAAGGAGTTATTTTAATTCCTTTAATAGTATTTTCAGGATTTGAAATTCCAACATTATTAGAAATAATAGGTTTAAAAATTATATTATTGTTTTTTATATTAGATGACAGTGAAGAAGAATTTTTTGTTTGACTGTCATCTTCTTCTTCTTTATTATCTAATTTATTTATTATTTCTGCAATATCTTTTGAAAAACTTTCATTCATACTATATTTACTTTTTAAATCATTTAATTGAGAAATTATTTCAATATCATTTTTTCTTTTTCTTAATGGTTGTTTATTATTATTTTCTTCATTTTCTTTTGTGAAATTTTCTGTACTTGTTGATAAAGTTTTATTATATATTTTATTAGAAACTTTTTTCATTATTGATATTTCTTTTTCTTTCTCTTTAATAATTCCAGTCAATTCATTTATTTTTTCTTCTGGAGTTAACATAATATTAATATCATTTTCATTATTTTTATCATTATTCTTATCATCAATATCTAAATTATTATCAATATATTTCATATATAATTTTTGTTTTTTATTATTTAAATTTTTATTTTTTTCCTCTAAATTAATTTTATTAACAACTTTCTCAATATTATTTTCTTTTTCTTTTTCAGGAACCTCAATATTATTTTTTCTTAATAAATCTTCTAAAAGTAAAATTCTCTTATCTTTAATTTTAATATTTTCTTCCATATCTTTACTCATTTTTTCATAAGCTTCAATTTCTTCTTGTAACTGAGCAATATTTTCATCTCTTTCATTAAGTGAAGTAGTTAAACCAACCATAATATTTCTTTGTCTAGATAATAATTTATTATATGAATCAACTTGTTCTTTACTAGCAGCAAGTGCTTCTCTTTCTTGTTCAATTTCATCTAATTTTTCTTGAAAATCTTTTTCTAATAAAATTTGATGTTTTTGTAATAAATCTTGAAATTGTGGTGTTTCTTCTATACTTATTTTTTGTCCTCCTGGAATCATTTGAAAATTCATTAATTGTATTTTATTTTCTAATTTTTTTTTTTCATCTCTTTCTTGTAAATATTTAATTGAAGCTTCTTCTAAAGCTTGAATAGCTTCATTTTTATCTCTTTCAGCTTCTTTTTTTTGTTCTTCTAATTCCATAATAAAATTATTATCTCTTAATAAACGATCTTTTTCTTCTAATTCTTTTCTTAATTTTTTTAATTCATTTTCATATTGTCTTATTAATGCATTATGATCAATATCTTCATTTACTATTGCTCTATTTTTAATTGACTTTGCTCTCTTTGCAAAATTTAAAGTTGATAAACTTTCACTAAATGAACATTCAGCTGGTGATATCATACCAATCATTGTTGTTCTACAATTACCACCTAAACTATTTTCTAATAATCTAGTTAATTTACTATCACGATATGGAATATGTGTTCTTCCTTTAGAATCAGTTAAAGCATAAATTACATTTCCTAAAGCACTTAAACTTTTATTTATTTTCTTACTCTCTTCTAATTGTTGACCAGTTGCTCCTGAAACTTTTATTCTTTCACTTCCAGCTAAATCTACTAAATTTAATTTACCTACTTTTATACTTTTACCACTTTGTCCATTTTCCATTTGTTCAACTTGAATAGAAAAAACAGCATGTGATCTTGATGAAACATCATTCATATGAGTATTAGCTTTGGCTCTACTTTGACTACCTCTTTCAAGTAAAGCATAAATATCATTAGGTGATCTAACAGCCCATTCACTTAAACTTTCAACATAAAGTCCTTTTTGTTTACTTTCTCTAATAGATAAATTTTTCTTTTCAGGTTTTAATAAATCACTAATTTGTTCATTATAAATTTGTAAATAAGTAGCTCTAATAATAAAAGTAGTATTACTATTAGTATTATTTTCAATATATTTAAAAATATCTTCAATAGTTCTTGGAATGATTCCTCTATTAGGATCTAAATAATCAAAAGTAAAACCTTCCATAGTAAAAGTTTTTCCAGTACCAGTTTGTCCATAAGCAAAAATAGTTGAATTATAACCAGATAATACACTTTCAACTGCAGGTAAAGCTGAAATACCATAAACTTCATCTTGTGTTGAATCAATATCAAAAATACGATCAAATGTAAATCTATGATATTGAAAATAATTTGGATTTTCTATCCATTCTCTTTGACGATCTGCTTCACTATAACTACAACCTAAATATTCTACTAATGAAATTTGAGAATTTTGAGATACTACTGCAATTGAACGAAATGGAAGATTTGGTTCTATTTCACGAAGGAGAGGAGGACGAATTCTTATACATACTTTTAAATGGTCGTCTGATGGAGCTTTTGATTTTTCTATTAAAGGCTTGTCTGATAGGATACTTGCATCTAATGTTATTGAGGCTTTTGGAAGCATTTTTTTTTTATTTTGAATTTTTTTTTTTTGTTTTTTTTAATTTTTTTTTAATGTTTTATTTGTTTTTTTATAATTGTTTTTTTATTTTTTTGAAATTAATTTTAATTATTTTTATTTTTTTTTTTGATTTTTTTTTTATTTTGTATTAAATTTTTTGATTGGTTTTTTTTAATAAAAGATTTTTTTTATTCTATTCTTGATTTTTGATTGTTTA
>JAEEGK010009341.1_pt1 | contig 22921 bp, 17 predicted proteins | sample 8958771 | NCBI WGS metagenome assembly JAEEGK01 (sample SAMN16246547, study PRJNA631951) | gut metagenome | biome: gut microbiome; feature: rumen; material: SC-attached | host: Bos | place: Iran: Karaj | collected 2018-10 | reverse complement strand
TATACTTTATTTCAAAACTTTTTTCTAAATTATTTTTTGTTATATAAAATATTCCTTTATAATTTAATAAACATTTTATTTTACTTATATTATATAATCCAATTAAATCACATTTTAAAGTTATATTTTCATATTTTTCATTATTGATTATTATATCAAATATATCATTTATAATAATATTTGATGGAATATTTTTTCCATATATATCTAAATTCAATTCATAATTTGAAGAATAAATATGTTGAATATATAAAGAATATTGAGTTAAGGAAACTGAAATTGAAATTAAAATTATAAAAATAATCATTCTTTTAATTATAAATTTTATAATAATAAATTGACTTAAATTTTGGATTTTTTATACATAGATATTAATTCTTAATAATGAAAAATGATTAATCAAGAATATCTTTTCTATATTTAGATAATAATTCTTTAATAAATCAATACTTAATTTACCTATATAAGGTTAAATCCAGACATTCTTATTAAAAAATTTTTTTAAAAATTCATAATAGAATTTTTTCAAAAAAAAATCTAAATGATGTTAATTAATTTTTTTCTATGGGATTTGTGTATCATATTGTTTTAAATTAATAAATTTATTTTTCTTATTTTATATCAAATCATCAAATAGGAAATTCATGTGTTTTATCAATATCATATGGGGTATTATTGCATTACACATTATTTTTTTTAAATTATTAATTTTTTAGAGTTTAAGTTTAAAAGTTTTAGACTTTTATAATTAAATATATTTGAAATATTTTGAAGCAATGAATTTTAAAACTGCGATATTCAAATATATTATTAAAGGGCATACAAAAAATTTTGGGCTTATATAATTGAAAATTTATTTATTTAAATCTCAAATTCAATAATTAATTTATATCTTCATTCTTTTTTATTATTTCATTTATTTTTGTTTTAAATTTGTTTTTTAAAAAAAGGAAGAGAGAAATGAAATTCAATTATAATAATTTATATATATCATTTAAGTTTAAAATACAAAAACTTTAATTATTAATATTAATCAATAAAAATATTTTTATATAAATATAATTATTAATTTATTTATTTATTATATATCATTGAGGGATAAAAAAAATATTATAAAATATAAACTTTAAAAGAAAAGAGATAAAATAATTTAAAACATTCAATAAGAAAAATGTAAAAAATATTACTTTTACTTAATTAACCATTAAATATATTCTTCATTAATATTATTATATAATTCAATATTAAGGTCTCTATTATAAGTTTCGAAATTAGAATAAATAGTATCAACATAATAAGAATAACTAATACTTAATTCAGTTCCTTTTTATAAAATTTAAATTTTAATAATGAATTATGATAATTTTAGTAACAATATCCTTACTTTTATTTATTAAAGTATTTTACTAATAATTGAAATATTTAATTTAAAAAAGGCACTAATGCTCAATTATTATAAAAACATTTTTTTTAAAATAAAAATATTTTTCTAACACCAATATAAATTTCTCATTAGACTTTTTAAAATAAAAAAAAATTGATTAACTCTTTTACATATATTCTTTCTAAAACATTAAATATTAACTAATATCAATACTTTTTATTAAAAACATTTAATTATACTATATTTTTTCTTATTTACAAATTATCTGACTTTCAAAATAAAAATTGTAAATTTAAAAGATAAATTTAATGCGAAAGAATTATATAAATATAATTAAAATTTAAAAGAAATTTAGGGAAATATTAATTACATTAAATTTATTTATTGCAAAAATATTATATTTATTTTATTAAATTATATAATTTTTTTCCTTAATTTATACTTTTAGTTTTTATTGAATTTTTTTCAGAAATATAATTAGTTGAATATAATCTTTGTCTTTTTTTTGAATTTTTTTTTAAATCAAATGATAAATCTTCAATTGAAGCACTTCTTTTATTTATTTTATTTCTTCTTTTATTAAAATATCCACTTTCATATTTTAAATTATTTATTTGATTGCTTTTCTTAACTACTTCGGATTCATTTTTATTTTTCATTCTATTATTTTTATTTGGTTGACTGATTTTTGTAAATAAATCATATATTTTCATTTGTAAATCAGTATATTTATTTTGTAATTTTTGATATCTTTCATTATAAAAATTTTCTCTATTTTTATTTATTTTATTTTGTTCTTCTATTTTTTTTTTAATAATTAGAATCTTAATCTTTTTATCTACAATTTTATTTTTTTGTTTTTCAAATAATTGAATTTTTTCATTACATTCATTTTTAATTTTCATGTTTTCTTTTTCAATTTCTTCAATTTTATTAACATAATAATTAGAAAGTTTATTATATTCATCTTTAAATTCTTTAAGAGAAATTTCATAATTATTTATTGTGTCTTTTATATTTAAATGCTTATAAATTAAATCATTACAATAATTTGTAATTTCTTTTCTTTTTTCATCAAATATATTTCTGTGTATTAAATTTTGAGATATATTTCTTTTTAGTTTATAATCATTTATTTTTAAATCTCTTATTTCATTATTTATTAATTCTATTTCATTGTTTTTTTTTTTTATTTTATCTTTATTTTTTTCATTTACTTTTCTTATTTTATTATTTAAATTTTTTTCTTTTGTTACGTTTAATGTCAAATTATTATTTTTTGAATGTAAATCATATTTAATTTCTTTTTTTGGTGAATAAGAATTTGAATGTCTTTTTTTCATTTTTTATTTAATATTTAATTTGAAAAAAAAATAATTTAATCACTGAAATTCATCCATTTATTTATATTATATTTATATAGCAAGTTTTTTATTTAATTTTTTTTGCTTTTCATATTTTAATGTTTTGTTCAAATAAAATTTATCATTTATAATTTTGGTTTTTCATTACTAATAATGTTTATTCTAAACTAAAGGCTGTTTTTTTTAGAATTTTTCCTTTTAAAAATTTTAAATTTATATTTAAAAATAATAATTTCTAGTTCACACATTTTCATTACTAAATTATCTTCTTCTTTTATTTTTAAAACATAAACTTTTTTTCTGTGATACTTGATTTTCTTCTTTTATATATTAAAATTTAATTGATATATTATTTAAATTCCTTTATTTGATTTAGAATGTTTTGTATTTATTATTATTTTGATTAGAATTGTTATTAACTTAAAATTGATTTTAATTATTTAAATTAGTAAATTTTGTATTTTTTGATAATTATATTAATTATTTTCAATAAAATTTTAAACAAAAAATAGAAGAAAAATAATTTTTTCAAAAAAATTAAAAAATAATTAAATATTTTTAATGGAAGAAACAAGTAATTTAAATAATAGATTAAGTCAAGAAAATAAACTTTATTTAAAAAATAAAGAATCAAATCAAGGAAAAATAGAAACAATAACATTTATAAATATACTGACAAAAATAGAAATGAAATTTCAAACACTTCAAGGATATTTATTTTGGTATAGTATACTAGAAATATTTATATTTTTTATTGCAATAATATTGTTTTTTTCTTCTACAAAAAATATGAAAAAAGTTTGGTTTTTTCTTCCACATATTCCAAAAGCAATCATTGGTTTTATAATATTAAAACATTTACCAAAAACTCATGAAATTTTAAATAAAATTAATTTTGATGAAGATTTAGTTAAACTTGAAGAAAATTTTAAATCTGAATTGATTTCATTTCTTAAAAATAAAGAAAGTTCAATTAAAAAAATATTAGCTTTTTATTTTATTTTAGATACTATTTGTATTACTTTTGATTGTGTTTTATTTTGTGTTATTGCTCCTGATTTTGGAGAAAAAGGAAGAGAACAAAAATTTTTTGTTTTAATAATATGTGATATTCTTTTTATATTTATTGATTTTATATATTTTTCATTTATTAGTTCTTTTAAATATACATTTGCAAAAAAAGAAAATGAAGCAATTAAAAAAGCTTTAATAGGATTTTTCTCTCAATTAAGAGTTGGAATTGCAACTGGATTTAATACTATTGCTAAAAAAATTTCAAAAACTACTTCTAATTCTCAAAGGAATACTGAAAATAATAACAATGAGAACCCTTTTAATGGTAATAATAATTATAATAATGAAAAAAAAATTAAAGAAGAAATAAATATTCAAAATATTTGATTTAATAATTTGTTGTTTGAATTTTATTCTTTTTAAACTAAATATATTATTTATTTATTTATATATTTAATTCTTTTTCATATTCTTTTAATTGATTAATAAAACCTTTATTAGGAGAAATTTTTTTTCTTTTTTCTCTAACTAAATTTAAAGCATCTTCAAATTTTATTTTTTTATATTTCATAATATAAGCTATACATATAGTTCCACTTCTAGAAATTCCTGCATGACAATGAACAAATACTTTTCCATTATTAATAATAGCATTATTAATAAATTCTCCAGTTTCATTAAAATATTTTTTAATATTTTCATTTTCAGTATCAACAACATTAATTGTCATATAATGAAATTTATCTGGAAAATATTGTTTTATTCCTTGACCAACAATTAATATATGAGTTATTTTATTTTCTTCTAATATTTTTAAATTAGAAGCAGCTCCTATTGAACCAATAAATAAATTATTTATTAATTCTATTGGTTTTGTATCTTCTTTTAACATTTTCATTGCTGAAAACATTTCTACTAATTTCATTATTTTTACTATTTTCTTTTTATCATTTTTAGCGTTTTCATCCTTATTATTTATTACTTCTTTACATAAACTTGATAATTTATTTTGAATTTCTTCTTGGAAATTATTCACATCTTCTTTAAAATTATTTTCTTCATTTTTATTTTTATCTTCTATTTTTTTATCCATTATAAAGTAATATAATTTAAAATTTAATTAAATTATGAATGGAGAAATAAGTAATAATGAAAATTATAATAATTTAACATTAAAAAAAAATAAAAGTGAAGTTTTTCAAAGAAAAGGAAGAGCTTCTTTTTTTACTCCTAATGATATTGTATATAATACAATAAATAAATGTGCTGATAAAAATAAATTTTATGATAAAATATTAACTGAATTAAAACTAATAGAAAGTAATATTACAGATAGTAAATTAAAAAATGAATCAAAAAATATTAAAGAAAAAGAAGAAGAAGATAAAGAAGAAAATAAAAAGGAAAATATTCTTGACCCAAACTTATTAATTCTTATAAATAAAGCACCAGAAAAAAGAACATATATAGATTTAATAAAATTAAAAAATTATTTATTAAATACAAAATTAGTATCTCATTATAATAAATTAAAATTAGATAAAGAATCAATAGAAAAATTATTAACAATATTTTCATTAGAAATGAAAGGATTAAAATTTAATGAAAATGAAAATATATATTCATTAGGAGAATTATCAAAATATATTTATTTAATTATTTTAGGAAAAGTTGAAGAAGTAAAACCAGTAAAAGAAGAAAGTGAAATGACTGGTTTTGAATATTTTTCATATTTAATGGAATTAATTAAAAATAAAGAATTTGAAATTTATAATATGACTATTAAAGAAAATAATAATATTTATTTTATTGATAAAAATGATAAAGAAAAAATTCAATATTATTTTATTGTTAATACTTTAAATCAAATTAAAAATGGTTTTTTAATTACTTTTAAAGAAATATTAGATTTATGTAACATTACTCCTCAATTTCTTGGTTTAGAAGAAAATAAAATTAATTCTTCAAATTATATAATTTCAAATTTAAAAAATATTTTATATAATATTCCAGAATTAACAGAAGATAAACTTTCTTATTATTTATTTTTTCAAGAAAATTTTATAAAAAAAAAAGTTTTTGTTTTTAAACCTAAAATTATTTCAAAATTAGAAGAAGGAGATTTTTTTGGTTATTCTTCTCAAATAGAAATAAAAAGAGATGAATCAATGAGAGCAAAAGAAAATTCTTTTATAGTATATTTAGACAATAATATTTATGAATATTTTTTTTCAAAAGAAAAATATTCAATAATAAATAAAGAAATAGATTTTTTAAGAGATAATTTTATTTTTTCAAAAATTCACAAAAAAAAATTTGAAAAAGAATATTTTAATTTATTTAAAATTGAAGAATATAAAAGAGGAGAAATTTTATCTTATGAATTTACTCCTATAAAATATCTATATTTTATTAAAAAAGGTGAAGTTGAATTATATACAAAAAAAAATTCAATTCAAATTCAAAGTTTATTAAATGAATTTAAAAAAACAGATTTTTCAAATTCAAATTTTTTTACTTATAAATATAATACTTTAAAAACAAATATAATTGAATTAAAAAAAGATTTAGAACAAAATAAAATATCTAAATTAGTTTCTTTAAAAGAAAAAGAAATTATTGGTTTAGAATGTGTTTATTATAGTTTAAATAACTTAACAACTTCTCAAATTTCAGAAGATAAAACTATAATATATAAAATTTCTTTGGATGATTTTTTGTCTATTTTAAATTCAAATTCTGAAATATTTCTCAGTATTGAAAAAGTAATAAAAAAAAGATTAGATATGTTATATTTTAGATTTTTTACTGTTAATAATATTAAAATTTCTTTAGCTGATTTAAAAGAAAATTACAGACAACAAATTGAATTTGAAAAAGAATTGATTGCTCAAAATAAAAATGAAGTAAATCAAAAAAATGAAAAAAATAAAGTGTTATTTGATCTTCAAAAAAATTATAAAATTAAAACAAAAAATACAACTTTACCTGTTTTGACAAAAAAAAGTAATTCTTTAAAAAGAATTATAATTAATGAAAATAAATTAAAAAAAATTAGAGAAAATAATAAAAGAAAATTAAGTAAAGATGAATCAAATTTATCAAGAAATTATTCTTTTTTTTCATTTGAAGATAATATGCTTAAGAAAATAAAAAAAAATATAATTGAAGAACAAAATCAAAAAAATTATTTTGTTAAAAATGACAATACTATTCAAAATGAAAATCATTCTTTTGAAATAAATGAAAATCATAAAAATATTAAAAATCAAAATTTTGAAAATAATACAGGATTTGCTTTTTATACTCAATTACCTAATATTAATAATTTAAATAATAATCAAATAAATTTAAATATAACAAAAAACCAAAAAACAAAGAAAAAAATTAATCATCCTTATTATGATCCTTTTGTTATTGAAAAATTAAGAAAATATTCTATTTTTGATCAAAATTTTCTTATAAATGATAGTAAAGAAGATGAGAATGAACAACAATGTCAATTTGAAAAACCAATTTTTTCTTATAGTCAATATAAATTAGGTAATAAAATAAGACAAAAATTAAAAATTGAAAATGAAAAAAGAAAAAGTGTCTTATATAGAAATTTTAAAAACCAAATAAGAGAAGATTTAATTAATTGTGAAAATTAATTTTTTTTTTCAATATAAAGTTTAATTTAGTTTTCTATAAATAAATAATATATTAAAAATTAAATTAAGATGTATTAATTAATATTAAAAACAAAGAATGGTAATATTAAGAAAAATAAAAATAAATTTTTGGAGAGATATATGAATAAATTATTAAATTATTAAAACATTAAGTTAATTGATAATATTTTACATATAAAATTAAAACAATTAAATAAATTCAAAAAAATAAAAATATTAAAAATTAAAAGACCTACATGATATTTATTTTTTTATTTAAATTTGGTATTTAAATTATAATAAAAATCTTTCATTTCAACAACATCATTGAGTTTATTTACAGGCATAATATTTATTTTTCTATTAATTTTATTTAAATTATTATAAGAATAAGAAGTACTATTATTTAATTTTCCTTTTTTTAAATCTTCTAAATCTTCTTTTACCTTATTTATATAATTATTTTTTTCAGTGAAATTATTATTTTTTCTATTATAATCAAATATATCACTTTCACTTTTTCTTATTTTGAATTTATTATTGTTTCTACTTTTTAATGCGTAATTATTATTTAAATCAATTCTTTCTGTTTTACATACTGAAAATATTTTATTATATTTTCTTTCAGTTGAATTTATTTTATTATCTTTACTTGAATTTGATTCAGTCAATAAATTAATATCACTTTTAGCTTTATGAAATTCATTTTCTGAAGTTAAATTTTTAATATCATTATCATTATCTTTTTTATCATTATCAAATTCATTTAAATTATAATTTTTTGATCTTAAATTAATTGATAAAGTTTTATAATGACCTTTTTTAATAGAATTATTTATATTTTTTGTGTTTAATTTTTCATTTACTTTTTTTAATTGTTTTTCTTTATTATGAATCAATTTTTTTTCTTGTAAATTATTTTTTTCATTTTGTAATTCTTTTAAATCTTTTTGATATTGATCTCTATAACTTTTTAATAGATTATTTTTTTCTTGACTTGATTGTTTAAGTTTATTAATTAATAAATTAATTCTTTCATTTGTATCATCATTATTAAAATAATCAATTTGAAGAGAATCAACAAAACTTAAATTAGAAGTATCATCAACTTTTTTTCCATTAATTAATAATAAGCTTTTAAGATTTTTTCTTTTATGATCATATGAATTTTTAAACTTTAAATTTTTTCTTTTATCTAAATGATCTAAAGTTTTAAAATGAGTATTTTGTAAATTATATCTTCCATTTCTTTTATAAATTGAATTAGTTTTAAAATCTTTTAATATTCCTTTTCTTATTCCATTTGTTTTATAAAAATTATTATGAAGATCATTTAATAAATCATTTATTAAATAAAAGTCTTTATGAGAAAATAAGAAATCATAAGTCTTTGATCTTTTTAAAAATTTTTGTATTTCTGGATCATTCGGATTAAAATATTTATTTGATTTAGATTTTTTATTTTTACAAGAATGACTATGTTTAATTAAACGAGAATAATGTTTTTTATAATTTTTTAAATGAAATTTTTGTCCAGAGTTAAATAAATTTTGAAAAAAACCTTTATTATTCCCAAAAAGAAAATTAGATCTATTATTAGAATAATTAGAAAATAAATAATCATTAAAAAATCTATTATTATTTAAATTATTTTTACCATATAAATCAAATTTTAATTTTTCAAATTGATTATTTCTAAAATTCCATTCTTTTAAAGATAATATTCTATTAGGATTAAAAGTATTTACACCATAAACATGATTATATTTTTTAATATCATATCCATTACTTTTTCTAAATAAATTATTTCTATTATCAATTTTTTTTTCATTTTCATGATAAATTATTTGATTCATTTTTTCATTTTTATTCTCTTCATCATTATTTTCAATTTCAGAATCTAATTCTTTTTCAATTTCATTAATAATATTTTCTTCATTCATTGTTTTAGATAAAATTTCTTCTTCACTTTTTATTCTTTTATTCTTTGATTTTTTCCCTTTTTTTTTCTTATCTAAACTTTTATTAATATCATAAGGAAAATTAAGTCTTTCATAAGGATTTTTTAATAAATTATTTTTAAAAGGAGATTTTATTTTTTTTCTGTTGCCCAAATAAGAAACACTTTTTTCAGATTTTGAAGGACCAATTCCACTATTTTTTAAACTATTAACAATACTATTATTATTATTTTTTTCTAAATCATCAAACATTCTAATTCCATCTTTATATAAATTTGAATATGTTCCTATTGGCTTTTCACTTAAACTAAAATTTGGACCCACGTAATTTAATCTATCTTTAAATATCTCTAAATATGTTTTTCTTGGTTTTAAAGAATCAATTGTATTTGTTGAATTATCTATTTGAGAGTTTTTTAAACTTCTTAAACTTGGTGATTTTTCTTTTGATAAATCCATTGGTTTAATTAAAATTAATAAATTAATTTTATTTCTTAAATTATTATTATTTTTTTATTGTTTTTTATTTATTTTAAAATATATTATAATCTCATTTATTTGAGTTTAATATATAATATTATTATGTAATTTAGATAAAATATAATATAAATTATTATAAATTAAAAGAATTTAAATATCTTCGATTTTTTTTTTAATTTTTGAAATGTTAATTTGTAAATCTTGAATTCTTTCATTAAATTTACTTCTCAACTCAACTAAAGTTTTAGTATTAGATTTCGAAACAATTAACTTACTAAATTTTTCAGCACTGTTAAAATTATTATTAACAAAATCCAATTTTTTTTCAATATTTTCAAATAAATTTCCATTAAAATCTTCAAATAAATTTTTTTCTTTTACTTTAATATCTTCTAATCTTTCCATATTTAAAATGAAATAAATCCAATGTTGATATTTTTTTTCTTTTTTTGATACATAAGCTTCTCCAATAATACCTAAAAAAATATTAATAATTCCAACAATAGAAAACATACAAAAACTATAGCAAAAAATGCATCCTAAAAAATAAGATTTATCACATAAATCAACAAAAACATCATAAACTGAGTCTCCATTCATTAAAGAATATAAAACTGCAATTGAATCTGAAATTAAAGCAAATTTATCACTTCTCCAAAAAATACATTTTCCAAAAAAAGCATATCCCATAAATAAAGGAAGAACTCCTATTAAATAATTTATTGATGAAGGTAAAGCTCTTTTCATTGCTAAATATATATCTGAATAATTTTTAAAGTTTTCAAAATATTTCATTAAATTTATATATGAGAATACACATCCTAAACTTAATGTTAATTCTGTTGCTTGAAATGTTACATCTCTATCAAATATTGTCAGTATTGATCCAAATAATTGAAATGAATTTCCTAATGTTGTTATAAAAATCCATTTATCTAATAAAATTAATTTATTTTCCTTATTGTTATTTTTATCTCTTATATAATTAAAATATTTTTTATACATTGAATAAAAAGTTAAAAATAAATTTCCTATTGATAAAAAACTCACTAGTAAATGTAACCAAATATAATCTAATTGAAATATTTGAAATGTATTTCTTTTTAAATCTTGTAAACTATGACATGATTGTCTTTTTACTTTTAAAGTTAATAAAAAGATTCCTCTTGTTTCAAAAGAAAAATGTTGTGTTATTCTCCATTTATAACATTCTAAATGATCAGCATATCTAACTGGAAATTGTGTTTGAATAGTATAATTTACATTAAAATATAATAAACTTTTAATAAATTCACTTGCTTCTAATTCATCATTAAATGGACCTAAATTATCTTTTGATAAATAATATATTTTATACTTGTTTAACTCTTTTATTCCTTTTTTATCTTTTAAATTTTTTCCTATTAAATATGGAATTGGTTTCTCATTCTCAAATAATATATTTTCTATTGAATTATTTCCTATGTTAAAATAATTTGAAAGAGATTTATTTAAAATATTTTGAATTTCTTCAATGGAATATAAATATTTTTTCTTTTTATAATCAAAGTCTAATTTATCTTCTTCTTCATCCATAAAATATTGATATATTAAATGTTTTTGAGTTCTTTGAAATGATGTATGCAATGTTAATATTTGAAATGAAGTAAATATTATTAATCCTATATGAATAAATAATGAATATGGAAATTTATTATATATTGAATATTTTTGAATTGGATTTAAAAATAAATCTTGAGTTTCTGAATATTCTTTTTCTGATTCTTCTTCTAAAATTGGTTCTTTTGAAGATTTTTTTTTATTTATTATGTTTTCATTTAAACTTTCTGAATTATCATCCATTATTCAATTAAAAATAAATTAAAATTTATTTAATATTATTACAAAATATATTAAACTTTATAATTTTTTTCATTATTATTATTATATTATTCTCTTTTTTACTATTTAGAATTAATTAAATATTTTAAATAATAATAATCAGGTATAATAAATTTTAAATTTTTTTTTAAATTATAATTTAATTTATAATTAATTTTAACAGTTTGATATTTTATTCTTTGTTTTTCCCTTTGATTATTGTATTTCACATTATTATATAAATATAAAAAGCTAATTTTCTTTTTTTGCCTTTTTTGACAAGCCATAATCTATTTAATATATGACATTTTTTTATTTATATTAATTTTTCTAATTTTATATTTCTATATATATATTGTTTTAAAAACTCAATTCTTTTATTTTTTATATATTAAGTAATCCTAAAAGTTAATTTTCATAATATTTTATTTCCATTTCTTCCCAAAAAGTAGAGTTTTTAATCACTTTTTGTTTGAAAATATATAAACTTAATGTATTTTTTTTGTAAAAAAATTTAAATAAAAAAAATCGAAAATATTTATCACCAAAAATATGTTTTAAATTTTAATTCATATTAAATCTACTCTTTAAAATATTAATTTCATTAATAAAAATAATAAATTTGAATTTTAATTTTCAATGATTCTCCTAAATTGAGAAAAAATTTTTAATTTAGGAAAAAATAAATAAATATTACATGACTCAAAATCTGGTTTATTAAAATTAAGACCTATTTTTGAACAAAGGCAATTAAGAATTTTTAAAAATTCATTTTTCTTTTTTTTTGTTTCTCTATTCCCTTTATATAATAATAATAAAAAAATACGTAAAAGCCCAGGCATTATTTTTTCAACAAAATCATTCACAGCTTGAAATTGTATATTGTAATCAAAGATAAAATTAATATTTCGAACAGAAAGAAAGAACTGTAAAAAATAAATCAAAGAAGGAATATTAAAATCTTCTAAATAATTAATCAACATCAAGAAAATATTTTTAAAAATTTTTATCTGAAAATCAAAAATAACTTTGTGAGAAAAATACTTATCAAAAAGATCTTCAATGTTTAAGTAATTTATGTTTAAAACATCATAAGCTTGTGCAAATTCTATTTTACATTTAATTCCAAATTTTTTTCATAATTTAAATCATTAATTAATTCACTTAATTTATTTAAAAAATCTGATTTTCTTGATAAACAAATAATAATTTTATTATTAACTCTAAAAAATTTGATATGCCCACCAATTTCAGAAAAAGAAATATAATAAGGAAAATTATTTAATTTTGGTAAAGTTTCTAAATTTATTTTTTCAATATAATTTTTTGCAACTTCTTCATTGACACATACAATTTCAAAAACAAAAAAAAAAATGATCATTTAAAATATCATTTGGTAAAAAAGGTTCTATTGGATTTATATAATTATCCCCTAAACACAAATCTATATGATTAATATAATGTTTTTCTCTATTTTCTTTTGGGTCAATTTCAATGTGAATTTTTCCTTCTTTTTCTTCATTTTCATTTGTTTCTTCTTTAACTTTTTTTTCTTTAATTTTGTTTATTATATTTTCAAAATAATTTACTATAGATTCCTCTATAGATTCTATAAAAGAAAAAATCTCTATTATTGCTTCTGAAGGGAATTCATCTAAAATTTCTGCATAAAGATCTTTTTCCATTTTATACAATATATTTTTTTATATATTTTCTTTTATTCATTTATAATTTAATTAATATTTGATTTATTTTTTTCTTTTAATTCTTTCCTCATTTTTTATTTTTTTTTTGAAATTCATATATTTTGAATTATGAAAATTATATTTTATCTCTTTCTTTTCCAAATTATTTAATTATACTTTTTTTATAAAAAATATAATGTCCCTGATTAAATGAAATTATACTCTTATCACATATTTTTATTAAAAAGTTCTTAATTTTTCATAATACTTGAAAATTAAAAAATAAAAGAGTAAATACATTTAATTTATTTTTAAATTATATTGGTTGTACCTCTTTCTTTATTGAAACAATATATGAAAAAATGAAAAATTAATTAATTTATTATAAACATAATCTATTTAATTTACTAAAATAAAATAATTAAATAAACAAAAATATTAATGATTTAAATATTATAATAAAATAAATGTACAAAATTAAAAACACTATAATGAAAATTAAATATTTTTTTTTTTACTTCCTCTTTCTTTTTTTAAACTTTTTCTAAAAGAATTTTTTAAACTAACTTTAATATTATTAATTTCTTCAATTTTAGAAGTCAAATCATCAATAATTTTCATATTTTTAGATTGAGGAGATATACTTTTTCGAGTTTTTTTTTTCAAAGCAATTCTTGAAATTAATTCAGTAATTCCAGGTAAAAAAGTCCTAAAAGCTTTTTTATTAGAATAACTTTTTTTAGCATTTTTATTCTTTTCATCTTTTAAAGTTTGTTTTTCTTGAATTAATTTAAGTTCATTTTGTAAAGTAGTATTATAAAATTTTTCACATTCATTATAAGTTTTTCTTCTACTAAAATTTTCCACATTATCATAATTAATTATTTGTTTACTTAATAAAAGACTTTTTTGAAATTTACATTCTCTATTAAATTGTTGATCAAGAAAATTTTGTTTATCTCTAAATTTTTTGTTAAAAACATAAAAATCATAATTAATTTTTTCAATTTCTTTTTTTTCCTTTTTTTTATTCTTACTTAAATTTTTAGATTTACTAACATTAATTACATTATTTATTAAACTATCATTATTTAAAGTATTATTTCTATTTGATATTTCTAAGCTATAATTATTATTTAAAGTATTAACATTTGTATTTGAAGTTTTTGATGAATAATTATTTAAAATTAATTTTATTTTTGAAGAATAAGGTCTTATTGATTTTTTTTTTCTTTTATCCTCATAAATATTAATATCCATTAATTCAATATCTTTATTATAAAAAGTATTAGTAATATTATTTTGAGAATTTTCATTTGGATTATTAATTTTATTTTCTTTTTTTTTCTTTTCTTTTAAAGATAATAAAGCTCTTTCATCATTTTTCATTTTTATTATTTGTTTTTGAATAATTTCTTTAGTCTGATTATTCATTCGATTAATTTCTATTTTTTTCATTTTATCAATGACCTCATTAAATTTATCTTCCATTAAATAATTTAAAACATGAATAACTTTAGTAGAATTTCCTACTCTATGAGAATATGCTTTTCCAGTTACTTTATTTAATAAATCTGGTTCTTCATCATCAATTTCAGTAAGTTTTAAATTTCCCAAAAAGATTTTTAATTTTTCAAATTTTTTAATTTTATTTTCTTCATTAAATAAATAATTAGGTTTTTGGTTAATAACTTTAGGGTCAGCATAAATTTTTTGTGCTTCAACTTTGAAAAAATCGAACATTTGATTTCTTAATAATTCTCTTTTTTCCATATTATAAATAGAAAGTAAAAAATCCAACATTTCATCATTAGGAATAGCTTTTCCAAACCATTTAGCTTGTTTATAAGCTTGATAAGCACTTTCATAATCATATTCATTTTCACAACAAACACCTAAATGATAGAAACAAATAGTCATATTTAAAAATATTTTTCTTAAAAATTCTTCATCATCATTATTTTTAGATAAATTTATTAAAATATTTCTAAAAGTATCTTTTCCAATTCCCAACTCTAATTCTTTATAAAGTAATTTTAAACTAAGAATAATATATCTTTTTGCTGTTCCAAAATTCTCACTTATTATATGTAAACTTGATAAAAATAAATATATTGAACTTGCTATATGCATTATTTCAGGAGAAATAAAAAAATCTGATGTATTTTTAATTAATCTTTCTGCTAAAGCTAAAAATCCAATTGAATCAAATATTAAACTTTGATATATACAATATTTTGCATAATTATGACATTGATTCAATAATAATGTTATTAAGCATTCATATTTATTTGAATTTAATTCTTCTGTTGATATATTTTTTGAGTTTTTTATATTATCAATAAATATTTTAAGAATATTACTAAATTGAATTAAATATTTTTCTACTTTTATTATATTTGAATTGTAATGTTTCTTTAATTTATTTTCAATTAATTTTTGATAAGAACATAATTTTATATATATTATTTGCCAATAATAAGTTGTTTGCTCATTTAATTCATTAGAATCTATATATGAAATTGTTTGTTTATAATTATTGTTAATATATTTATCTAAAGCTCTTTCAAAAATATATTTTGATTTTTTTTCTTTTTCCTCTTGATTTAATTCATTTGATATTGAATTTGATTCTGGATTTAAATCTTTATTTTTTTTGTATCCAAACATTTATTTTTATTAAATATATTTTTATGATTTAATGTTTCTTATATCATTATTTTACTCAAAAATTAAATTCAGAAAAAATTATTGAAATTTAAGAATATGAAAAAATATTATAAAAACAATTTATATAAATTATTTTTTAAATTAAATTTAATGAAAAATTTTAAAGAATTTTAAATATGAATCAATTAGAAAAAAAAGTATTGAATTTTTCCCAAAAAAACAAAGTAAAACCTTCTCACAAAAAATGCCAAAAAAATAATTAAGACTTCAGCTCAGAAGAAAAAAAAATTTTATTTCAATTGTATCTTATATAGAATAATAATAAAGGAATTTAATAAGAAATTTTTAATTTTTCAAATACAATGATTTAAAAAAGAAAAATTATAAATGAATATTATCATTTAAATTATTATAATTTATTAATTTAAATAATTAAAATATTTTCCTAATACAAAAACATTTTAATATAATATTTAATTATTTTAAAAAAATTTATATATTTTTATTATCTTCATCATTATTTTCAATTTTTTCATTTTCAATATCTTGATTAATTAATTTATCATTAATATTATTATTATTTCTTTTTCTCTTTCTAATAAATTTAATAGGTTTAACTTTACTTTTACTAAACTTTAAACTTCTTTCTTTCCAAGTACTTCTTTTAAGTAAAAGAGGTCTATTTCCAACATATTTTCCATTCATTTCTTTCATAGCTTTAATATAATCATTAACATCAGTTAAAGAAACAAAACCATAACCTTTTGATTTCAAAGTTTTTTTATTAATAATGATTTTAGCTTTTACAAAAGAAGGATATTTTATAAAAGCATTTGATAAAGTTTGATCATTTACTTCATTACCTAAATTTCCACAAAATATTCTATAATCATTTTCTGGCCAATCACTTAATGTTTTATCTTCCCATATTATTCCTGCTCCTCTTCTATATATTTTCCAATTTTTTTCTAATTCTAATTTTTTCTCTTTTTTATGTATATCTATTTGATTTTCTATTTTTACTTTTTTTACTTTATTTCCTTCATTATTCTTATTTTCTGGTTTCTTCTCTATTTGAGATGGAATATTTAATTGTTTTAATTTCTGCTGAAGATTTAATAAATGAGGAGGTAAAGATGACATTTTTTTATTAAATTTATTTTATTATATTTTTTTATATTTTTTTAAATGTTTTTTTATTTTTTTTTAATAAATGAGTTTGGTAAATTTAACAATGAAAGATTATTATAAAGATATTATTCAGAAAGAAAAAAGAAATAAACTTTTTCAATCTTTTCATTCTGGAAATTCAATAAACATAAAATCCGAAAAAAAAGAAAGATATCCATCTTTAATTGATAATAGTATATTTAATTCTTTACATAATGATGAAATTAAATCTAAATTTTCTGATTATTTTAATTCTACTTTAAAAAATCGTTCAAGAAATGAAAGTAAAAAAATTTCAATAATAAAAAAAAGAGATTTTAATTCAAATCAAAATAATGATAAATATTCTAAAAAAGAGCAAAATTTATTTTTAATTTCTCAAAAAGAAAAAAAGAAATTAATTTTATTAAGTGATAAAAAAAAAAAATATGAATCTTCAAAATATCAAGATAATAATAATACATTATCTTCTAAATTAATGTCTGAATTTAATGAAAAGAAGAAAAAGAGAAGAAATAAAAGTCTAAATATAAAATATCAAAATAAAACATTTCAAACTCAACCAAATTATTTTTTTCATAATCCAATTTTAAAATATCAAACTTATAAAATAGAAAAAGAATTAAAATTAATAAATGATTCTAATAGTTTAATATATATAATGTTTAAAACATTAAAAAATTTAGAAAAAGAATCACAAAATTATAAAGGAAAAATAACATATAAAGATAAAGAAAAATATATTAATAACATGAAAAAACTTCAAGCTCCAGTTTTAAAGCAATTATTTATTCTTCAAAAAGTACTTTCAAATGATAAAAATTTTTCAGATAATCATGTTAATTATCCTAAATTTATGAATATAAAAGCAAGTGATATAAATAAAATAAAATAAAAAAAAAGTTTATTATATTAATTAAAATAAAAAAAGAAAAAAAAAATGAATTTCATTTTCTAGCAGTAGTATCAATAACTGAATGAATTGTAGTATTATCTTCTTCAGTATTATTATTATTTTGACTATTTTCACTTAGGCTTTTTTCTTCAGAATTATTCATATATCTTGGATCATTTTCTTCTCTTTTTTCATTTGCAATTTGTTCTCTTTCCATTCTTCTTTTTTCTCTTATTTTTAAAATTAAATTTCTAGTTTTATCAACAATAGAATAATTTTCATCTTTTTGTCTTTGTTCAAAACCATCATTTTTTTGAATATTTCTTTTATTTTCAACTTCAGTTTGAATTTTAGTTTTATTAAAACCAAAACTTTCTTTTGATACTAAAACATTTGGTATACTTACTAATAATTTATCTGATAATTTTGATAAATCAACTTTCCTTAATTCTTCCATATTATTTAAATATTCATTTATTATTTCTTCATGAATTGACCAAATAAAAGCTAATTCAGGATAATTTTTATTTTCTAATAAATATTTTTCTCTTTCATTGAAATATTCTCTAAAATATAATAAATTTCTTTCAATTTCTCTTAAATGAGATATATATTCAAAAACTTCAATTTTAGCTAATTTAGCTAATTCTTGCATATTTTTTTTATGACCATCAAAATCGATATTAATTTCATTTTGATGAGATTGCATTTTTTGATCAATAGTTTTAATATGATCAGAGATTTTTTTAACCGTACTAATACCATTTTTTTTTTCATTTTCATTTTCTTGGTTTTGATTATTATTTTTAGTAAAAGTTAAATAAATATCTTCTAATTGATGTAAACTTTGTATTCCTTTTGAATGTCCTCCTTTAAATCTACAATAACCACAAATTGCTCTTTTACATTCTTCACAATAATATTCACTATCTCTATCAGGATGAATAGCACATTTTCCTGGTCTTGTAGTATATTGTAATTTAATAAAATCTTTATGTTGAAAAACATTTTTAACATTATTTTCAGTCACATTACCATAATGAATTAAATTTATACAATCATTACAATAATAATTAACACAATAAGGACAATAATAAATTGCTTCTTTAATTTTACATTGAGCACACATATATTTAGATTTAATATTTGTTAAGAAAGAATCAATATGAGTGAAAAAAACAGTATATAAAGGTTCAATGAAATTTTTATTTTTAATATAATAAGAATAAGGTTTTGTCATACTCCAACTCATTTTTTGACTTTTTGCACTTTGTTCAGGACAGCAAAACATATATGATTCATAAGGAGGTTCTAATTCAATAGGCGGACATTCTTTTTCTCCTTCTTGTTTAATTCTACAAAATGATTTTCCTATTATTATTTTACATAAAACATATACACTTTGTACTTCGTTTGAATTTGAAGAATCAAATATTGCGCCTACTTTAAAATTTGCTCCTTTTTCTGGAATTTTAAATGATTTTTCTCTCATTTCTTTCATTGATGTTTCATAATCTTCACCTTTTAAATTATACCATCCATATGACCATAAATGTGTTGAACTTAATGATTCAAATTGATTGTATGTTAATATATTTTTAACTGATATTATTTTGTCTATTTTTATTTCTGAAGATATTGAAGATTTTAAATGAAATTCTACCATTTTCCATTCATCTGAATTCTCTGTTATTTCATATCTTTTATTATTGTTTGATATTGAATTTTGCTCTTCTATATTTATCATTTTTTTTTTAAATTTATTTTTTTTATTTCTTTTATTTTAAATTAATTATTTCATTTACTGAATTATATTTATACAATCATGTTATAATTTATTTAATATAATAATCTTTTTGAAAAAATGAGTGGACCAATTAATAAAATTCTTACAATTGATTTAGGAAGAAATACAACAAATAAAATAGAAAATTCTGGTGAAATTGTATTTCCGAAATTTAGAACACTGTCTCCAAATGAAAATAGATTAAAATTAGAAGAGAATTTAAGAGTAATCTTAGAAGAAAAAGATAAAGCAATGGAATCTTTAGATTATTTAGATTATTTAGAAGAATTAGAAGATGAAGTTCATTCTTTAAATTCAGCGAATAAATATAATGTATTTGAAATTGTTAGTTCAGCATTTAATTCTTCTGCACCTGAAAGTAGTTCAAGTTCAGAATTTTCATCCAATTTATAATAATATTAAAATAATAATTGTATATATTTAGTCAATTCATTATATATAATGTAATAAATATTCTGAATATGAGAAATATATATCTTGAATAAATGTTTTAATGTATAAATTAATAAATTAAAATTTCATCCAATATTATTTTTAATTTTCTATATTTTTTTTATTATTATAATCAAAAATCTTTTTCCATTATTCATTATCTCTTACTTATCATTTATTTTATTAATTCTTCTTTTAAGTTTATTAAAAAGAAATTTAAAAATAAGAAACATTATAAAACTTTTAAATTTGTATTTTTAAGTAATTCGAAAAAAAAATTTGTTTTAAAAAAAAAATATTGAATAATAATTTATTTACCAGCTTCTTTTCCCAATTTTTCTGCTTCATTTTTCTTTCTTTTCTTATCAATTTCTTTTTCTTGGAAAAATTTTTCATTATAAATAGATAAATCATCTTTTTTAATATTAAATTCTTTATCAGTAATGTAAGATTCAGGATCTTTAATTTCTTTAGAATAATAAATTTTTTCTTTTTTAAAATTATCATAACTTTCAGCTGAAAATCCCTATTAAAAAAAATTAAATAAATAAATTTACAGGAACAATATTATTATTTAAATAATAAGATATTTTTTCATGAACATTTTGAGGCTTTTGAACGTCATTAAAAGAAGGAAAAATTTGATTAGCATTAGTTAAATCTAAATCTTTATTTTTACTATAAATAAGTTCTCCATCTTTAAAAATAAAATCATTGTCTTTTGCATTTTGATTAAAAATCCTTGTATTTGGATCATACATAGGATGAAGTGTAGGATATATTTTATTATAATATTCAGCTTTATCTTTAAAAGTAATTAAATGCCTGTCGTACATTTATTTTTTTTTTATAACAGATAAAATAATAATTAAAATAATTATTTTAAATTATTTAAAAATATGGATAGTCCATATTATATTGAAGCTCCACCAAATAAAAAAAAAATTCATTTTGAAAAATTTTCACATAAAAATTGGGATTTTTATGCTCATGTAGAATATATGTTACCATCAAAAATAATGGATGAATTAACATCAACATCAGAATATATTAAAATAAAACAACTTCCAGAAATATTAAATGGATATAATAGATTATATTTAATAAATAAAGAAAATAATTTTGCCTATGAATTTTCCCCATTACAAATATTAGATTTAACAGATTATGAATTAAGGCAAAAAGCTTTTGAAAATAAATTAATATATTATATTCCTCCCGAAGTAAAAGTACAATTTCATGAAGATTGGAAAAATTTAAAAATAGAAGGAAGAGAAGATATTAAAAGACAAAATCCTACTTCAGATTGGACTTTTTCTTCTCCTTCTTTAGGTAATGTTTGTACTATTTCAAAAAGTGAAATTTCTAGTTTTTATAAAAATGAAAATTTTAGTGATAATGATAAAGTATTTAAAAATGAAATTGATGATAATGTTAATATTCCTTTTGAAAAATTAAGCCCTCAAAATCCTATTATTCATTATAATGAAGTTATTTTTTATGAAGATGAATTAGGTGATAATGGTATTTCAGAAAGTAAAATTAGATTTAGAATTATGGATGATTGTTTTTATGGTTTAATGAGATCTTATTTAAGAGTTGATAATGTTTTAATTAGAAATATGGATACTAGAATTTTTCATAATTTTGGAGATGATTATATTATTAGATATTTTACTGTTAAAGAAATGTCTTATATGGATTTAAAAAAACAAGGATTTAATTTTAGTAATGAATGGAATATTTCTCCTTATCAAAGTGATCAAGTTGATCAATATATGAAAAATCCTATTTTTAGTGTTAAGGATAAATTATTTATTAAATAAAATAATTGTTTTTAGAAATTATATTAAAAAATTTATCTTAATTGTTAATTCACATTTATATCACTTTTATAATATGGAAAATAATAACTTAAAACAAGAATTATTTATTTATTTATTAGATAAGTATTTATAAAAATTAAAAATCCTTTGACAAATCAAAATATATTTTAATGTATTAATAATATTATTTAATATATTATTCAACAACAACACATTCTACTATAAATATATTTATTAATATAATCTTCATTTTTATTAATTTATCATTATAATTTTTATTTGAACCATAATCTTTATAACTTTCAATAGTTTCAATATGAAATAATTTTTTTTGAATATTTAATAGTTCACAAAATAGAATCCTATAGTTTTTTATTGTTTCCTATTATAATAAGAATTTTTTTCATCATATCTTAAACTAAATAAATTATATGATTTTGGAGTTTCTGAATTTGATTTTTCATTATCGCATACAATTATTGAATTTTTTTGGTTTTTTCTATTAATTCTAATTCTTTTTGAATGTATTATTTCATAATTTCCATTATTTTTCTATTGTATTTTATCATATTTTTTAATTATTATATGTAAAATAATATATAAAATATTTATTTATATTTTATTTATAATATTTGTAAATTTAACTTGAATAAAATATCCTAAATCTTTACTACTTTTAATTTAATAATAATAAGAGAATTGATTTGGGGATTGGGGATT